>Ga0307518_10000042_pt1 | contig 85994 bp, 127 predicted proteins | sample 25_EM_MG_FD_203889 | JGI IMG/M metagenome (GOLD analysis project Ga0307518, IMG submission 203889) | Populus trichocarpa ectomycorrhiza microbial communities from riparian zone in the Pacific Northwest, United States - 25_EM | ecosystem: Host-associated > Plants > Roots > Unclassified | place...
AATAATAATAATAATAATGCAATTATTTTGTGGTGGATGAAATTACGTAATTGGATCTGAGATTGGGTCTCACCGCTTCTTCTCGGCTTCCTTTTGCAGTGATATTTTATCGCCCATGGGCTGCTATTTTCCTTGTCCGTTCGAGTCTCCTAGTCTCCTCCACCACCTCCTCGTCGTGCCCGGCCACCTCGACGTCGCCCTCGCCGACGCACTCCGTCTCACTTGTCTGCGTCTGTCATGGTCAAGCTGTCGCTCATCTCCCCAAAAGGAAATCAAGGCGTCCGCTACTTCCCCCACCTTGGCTACCTCGGGTTGACACCAGTCAGAGTCGAAGGCCGTACGTGTTTCGTTCCGACTCCTCACCCACCCAGTCCCTCTGACTATCCCTGCAGTCGTCCGAACACACATCGAGCAAGATGGTAAACCAATCCTTGCAAAAGACATCGTCGTCGCTGTGCGTTGCTATGAGGCTCGCCATGGTCGATTTGGTGTCGTTCATATGAACATGCTCTCCGAGCACACCGTCACTCTATGGAAAAAGGACAGCAGTCAGGATTGGTCCGAGATAGGGGACAGCGAACATCAGTTTCGATTATCTATCCCGTTGAATGCATCTGCGCCAAGCACTGCCCTTTATTTTCAGGAATATCGCGTATTCTGGCGAGTCGAGGCTGGTGCGTCCACACTCGCTTCCTTACGCTCCCTTGACAACTTGCCGACTGTTTCTCAGTTTTGAACCACATTCCAATAGCTGGCGTGGGCTTTCGTCAGTTCAAATATTTTGAACTCCCTCTCATACGCTACGATTTGCCCGTCCCTCATCCCCTCCCGACGCCTTGTTCCTCCGCACTTTTGACTTCAATCACAACAAAGTCACGCGGGCATCCTCTACGATATCGTGTCCTCGTTCCACCATGTCCGATTGGCCCTCTTGATATCATCACCATACAACTCATCGTACAGCCACTCGATGCATCTGTCTCCATCCGCAGTGCCTCTGCGCTAGTTGAACGGCGCATACATCTAAGCGATGCACTTGTTACATCACCGTCCACCGATCCCCCACTTCTGCCAGCATTTTCCAATGGTATACCCGAGTCTAGTCCATCTACCCTGGATCCGAGCATCGGTGCATCCATTCAGGATTTACATGCGGCATCCTCTGTATCTCTTTACTCAGATTCCTCCTCTCGCCCCATTCTGCAAAACCATTCACACACGCAAGACGATGCCATGCCATATCCTTCGCACGATCGTGCAATCACTCACATAGTTGCCCATTCCCAATCTTCTGCCTCCTTTATTCGCGACTCCAGTGGAGTCTGGAGACAGAACCTTACATTTTCTTGGCCCGACAATAAGTCCAACAGCAGATGGTCTGTTGGCGAAACTTTACAAACGGAGATGGTTGCCATTAAATTTTTTCTCCGCGTCAAGGTTGGTCGCACGACTGTCTTCTTTGGAGCGATGCTGACGCCGACCCTCATGTCCATAGCTGGTCGTTTCGTCACCCACGTATAATGCTGAGAGTGTCGATCTCGAAGACAAGGAGCTCACTATTGTCTCTACGAATGACTCTCAGAGGCAAATTGCGCTTGCACGATACAGTGAGTCGGCGCACCTGTGTTCAGGTCGTTCTAAGTCGAAGTCACCCCGTCGTTCGAAGCACGCACACGCCACTGAGCAAGTTTTGTCTCCTCCCCGTAGCCCTGATCAGTCTACATCGAATGGAGTACCTCTTACTGCACCAGTCGACAAAACGTCCAATCATTCTGCTGACTCTCACCTTGGTCATACATCCCAATTTTCATCGGCATCTGAACCTCACACTCGGACTAGTCCCAAGGTAAAAAGAACGCGCAGACCACATACGTCAGCGGGACCTCGAGATAGACCCAGCGGGTTTGGTGTGGGGAGCTATGAGCCCCTGCCTAGTGCAAGTCGACTATTTCCAGTTTCGGCAAGGCCAGAAACCGCCGATCTTTCACCAGAGCCAGCGACCTCTAGATCTGAACCCTCACGCACTTGGCGCCATATATGGCCCGATGTTCCACGACTTGGACTGAAGTCCTCTTCTAACTCGGACAGCCACAATCGCCCAGAGACAAGATCCCGTCGTGTGCAAGGCAATCATGCGTCTGGCCGAATGCACCAAGACGGCGATGCTCGTGATTGGGAACAGGATCTTCGTATAGAGGCGGCGAGCCAAAAGAGCAGTGCGGGCGTGTTTGGTTTCATCACGCAACGCAAGAGATCAACTGGGTTACTCCCCACGTTGCGGACATTTTTGCCTGCGGGGTGACTATGCGCTCGCAATTTATGACGGCACCCGCCTGATTCATTATTTCTCTTCACTTTTTACCATACGAATTGCACGTATACCAGGCACTCGCATATCGAACCGTTTCTTAGAATGTTTCCGTATTAATTCGTACGTCCACCATGTGGAGCTCGCCCAAATCAGTAAGTTATGACGTAGTCCAATCAACAACAAATGTTGTCGTGTTGTACTGACAACTGCTTGGTGTTCTCCCAACTTCGTCTTGCACAACATGAGCTTCCCATGGTTCAGGATGACGTTCTTGAGCGGCGGCCGTGTGTTTCAAATGATTCCAAGGATGATACTGAAACTAACACGCTACGTGGCATTTTGCTGATTCCTGCACTGATAGTGGGTGGCTTGGGCTATCTCCTTATGAAGGGTTCGTACCAGCCCACGCCTTCTCTTTCCTCCGCTGGAGTTGATGGACTTGCGTTGATCTATAGCCACTGTACCCACTCCCGAGCAGACATACGCAGTAAGTCTTCTCTTCCCGGCCGCCAACATACATAGGAAACTAACTTGGCTGGTGTTCTTGCCTACTTGGTAGGAAATGGCCCCCGATCTTAGAAGGAAAGTGGAAGCGAACCGCGCTGCACGCCTTGCCCAAGAACAGGAATTGAAACGTCTGATGGACGCCCAGGCAGGTTATCATTTCTTGATGTTCCGTGCATCACCACCCACTGTTGTGCATCCGTCTTCGTACAGGCCAAGGCATCTGAGCCTACGAAGCCTATTTGGGCCGATTCTCGGAATTCCTGAGCGTTTTGAAATTTGGTTTCGGCGTTCGAGAGAGATGGGTCGTTCTTACTCTATACATACTTTGTTACACGTGGAACGTTTGGGCTCACGGTCTTGGCGGAAACCTGTGGTTGTATTACATCGACCAGCTGACTCACAGCCAAATTATCTTTACCTGCTCGCGGCCCGTTCTTGAGTCAATTACACCCAGCCAACAGATTCAATGACCTTGCATGTGGCAAATTGAGGGTGCATCTGGAAGAATTGGTGAGAATAGGTGGATTGGCTATTGGGATAAGATGAGCGAACGAATCAAAAATGCTACAGTAACGTTGTTCTTCGTCGTTGGATAGTAAATCGGAAAAAAAAGTGTGGACGTTAGCCGAGTAGGGTTCGACTTATGTGGAAGAGAAGTACGACCATTAGAGCTATGGAGTGTTCTAAAGAACTGTCCTGCATACTACGCAACCCTGTTATCCTCGACTCGAAATTAGAACGGTGTCTCAGGTTCATTGGAACGTTGGCGTTCATCAAACACGCCTGCGATTAGAAGATGCTCCGTCCGATGCATCTGGACCGGTGTCGGGGCTAGAGAGGCCGTATTCGACATCGCTGTGCACCACCCCACAGGTACGTAGACCCACCGGTGTCGTTACTTGGGGAATCGTGAATAGTGTGCACTCCATTGTCGTCGCATTGCTTAATGTACGCTTGGACATTTCTCGCTGATGACAGTGGTTCCACCCCCTATGACACGCCCCGACGAACTTAATGGTTCATTACTGTAGGAAACACCGTGCAGGTCGTTAATTGCAGTTCCAAAGGAAGATGAAGGGGTTGTTTGACCTGATTCTGGCGTCCGAGGACAACTGTGAGGCAGGGAACCATCGCAGGAATCTCCACCTTGCACACTTGAAGTTGCGGAGCTTGATGTATGTTCAGGGGCATTCGCTGCCGAATTAGAAGGACCCGCCGAAGCCCCGGCCTCAGGCGGTGCTCCTGCGACAGATTCTGCAGCGGTAGTTTCCTTCCGCCTCTTCTCTTCTTCCCTTCTCTGGTGCTCTTCGTGTTCCAACAGCGATAGGCGCATTGCCTCCATGACCATGAGCTGCACAAGGAGATAAGAACGAAGCGTGGGACGCAACCGAATTATGAGTTACCTCTTCCAAATCTTGACCACCTAGCCCGATTTGCCCCAATAATTGGGTGATATCCGCTGGCCCGTTGGTCCGCGCACCGCGACGTCTCCTGCTCCCAGTTCCGCTTCCACTTTCTCCATCCGCTCCGTTGTCCGCTCCGTCAGCCCCAGGAAGTGTATGGACACGACCACTAGTAACACCAACGGGTATCAGCCGATCTCCTACCTGGCGCATGACAATCCGCCTGTTTGCACGACGGGCCACGGCCGCACGTACCGAGGCTAGCTTCGCCTCCCAGCCTGGTCGGATCTGGTCTGGGTTCGCAGCTATAGCTTTTGAAGTCTGGAAAATACGTAGAGGGTAACACACCTGTTGTGACAACCTCGGGGCTGTCATGACCGAAGCTCTTACGGCGGCGTTTCTGTGCAGACAAAGAACTCGTGTGATTAATGTGCTGGGAGCCTCGAGGAGAGTCTGCCCATGATGGGGGTGTCTTGAGAATAGTTCAAACTCGAGCTTAGATTTGCCGATAGACAAAAGGGGAATAGACTGACCATTCCTTCACTTCCAATACCAGTACGCCATGACGGAGGTGAATACACGACACCAAAGTTGTCTTGCACACAATATGGACAAGCAGCTGGTTCTGAGACAAGATGAGTGGTTGTGGGCTCAATTCTCTTTATCTGTACAAAACATTCCGTGCAAATGGCTTGATCGCAGCAGCGGGAGTGATTAATATTGGCAGGATAATACTGAATTGCACGGGACTCAGCGAGGAAGACGGACAGATGAGATGAACACACAAGAAAACATATCGGACATTCGACAGCACCTCTATAGAGTGCAGCCTCTGGACAACGAGCAGGATCCTTGGGGTTGGGGGAGCGCTTTGTTGTATTGGGTGGTCTTCCGCCATCACGAGAATCTGGACGGGCAGAGGCATCCGTGTGGGTGGCTTCTGAGTCGGGTGACTCCCTCCTTGCTGCCAGTATTTGCGCGTCGTCCCAGTCGTCGCTATACTCTTCGAGAGGCCGATAGAATGGAGCGAGCTTTCGATCTACGATGAACTGGGTTACGATAGCGTGGTTCCAGTCTCTAGTACCCGTGTAGACGCCCTGAGGGGAAAGATGGCCATAATCTACGGTGTCGTCAGTGTGTGGACGACCAGACGACGATCCAGTGTTGCCCATGGAGTGAGGTAAGAGGAGTGCAGTGGCATCCGAAAGTGGTCGGACCAGTGCGCTCATTAGACTTGTTTGCTCATGTTTACTATATGTCTTCTACTAGCAAACATCCATGATAATATCATCTTTGTGCTCGAGCATGTCCTGCTCTCCAGCGGTGAAGTACGTTCGCTGGAATGGTCAGTGTGGTTGCGTTCTCTGCACTCGATATCCGACCATGCTTGTAGAATTGAAGGTGCAAATATGTGCAAACAAACAGACCACGTCACAGGAATACGCCCACTCACTTTTGCAATACATTGTACAAGCATGGCCATCCTCGACGTTCCCTGGACACTCACTCCAGGTCAAATCCTGGAACATTTCGGTGTCGACGCGGGGACCGGTCTTTCAGAAGACCGAGCCCGCAAGCATGCTGACATTTATGGTCGAAACGGTCGGTCTTACACTTCCCCAACCGTAACACATCGTCATCTCATGTCAAGCCATGTTCCACAGAGTTGCCCGATGACCCTCCAACGCCCCTGTGGCAGTTAATTATAGAGCAATTTAAAGACCAGCTCGTACTCATATTGCTTGGTTCCGCAGTAATATCTTTCGTCCTCGCGCTCTTCGAAGATCCAGAGGACTCGACTTTATTCGGTGCATTTGTCGAGCCAACTGTTATTCTCCTCATCCTCATCGCCAATGCTGCTGTCGGTGTCACTCAGGAGAGTAATGCAGAAAAGGCCATTGATGTAAGTAGCAGAAGTGCAAATGCAAGACATGGCTAATGCACGCGTTTTAGGCATTGAAAGAGTATTCCCCAGACGAAGCCAAAGTTCTCAGGTCTGGTCAATTGATTCGCATTCATGCCTCGGAGCTGGTTCCTGGCGATATCATCTCTGTCTCAGTGGGAGACAGAGTTCCTGCAGACTGTAGAATCCTTTCCATTTCTTCAAAAAACTTTAGAGTCGACCAGGCTATTCTCACCGGTGAAAGTGTCAGCGTCAACAAGTCCACTGATGTGGTCCTAGATCTTAAGGCCGTCAAGCAAGATATGTCAAACATACTCTTCGCGGTGGGCAATGTTCCTACGTTCTTCATGGGTCATCCAATTCACCTTAATTAGGGTACAACCATCGTCAATGGAAGTGCTCGTGCTATAGTCACGTTTATTGGACAAAAAACCGCTATTGGTCATATCCACCATTCTATATCCCAACAGATCAGCGAGAAAACTCCATTGAAGCGCAAACTCGATGACTTTGGTGACATGCTCGCTAAAGTGATATCCGTCATATGTATCCTTGTCTGGCTGGTTAATTTCCGCCATTTCTGGGATCCTTCTCATCATGGTGCCCTCAAGGGTGCAGTGTACTACTTCAAGATTGCAGTCGCATTAGCCGTGGCTGCCATTCCTGAAGGGTTGGCTGCAGTCATCACCGCGTGTTTGGCTCTAGGAACGAAGAAGATGGCACAAAAAAATGCGATTGTTCGAAACCTCCCCAGTGTAGAAACCCTTGGTTGCACCAATGTAATCTGTTCTGATAAAACGGGTACATTGACCACCAACCAGATGAGCGTGTCCAAGGTAAAGTGGTGTGGTATGTGCGGCTTTCTTCAAGTTAACTCAGCTTTCTTTCAGTTTCTTGTGTTTAACGTATCCGGTACCCCGAATGAATACGAAGTAGAGGGCACTACTTATTCCCCGCATGGCCGGGTCACTTCTGATGGCGATGGTGCTGACCTGCGGGTGGACACTATTCGTAGACTTGCAGAGATTAGTGCCATTTGTAATGATGCCAAGATAGTGTACCATCCGGTACGGCTTACCCTTTACCGCCAAGTGTCTCGCTCACTATTTCACAGGAAAAAGATACCTACAGTAACCTTGGTGAGCCTACGGAAGCGGCACTCAAGGTGCTTGTCGAGAAGTTGGGTTGCAACGACTTGGAGATATCCAAATCACTCCCATCCTTATGCCCCTCTTTGCGTGCCAGCGCAGTCAACGAGTATTACAAGCGTAATATTCCAAGGCTATTTACCATGGAGTTCTCGCGGGATCGCAAGATGATGTCAGTTCTGGTGAAGCTGAATGGTACTGGCGCGCTTTTCGTCAAAGGAGCACCTGAATTCGTTCTGGAGCGCTGCACTTCAGTCATGGTGCATGGCAAGACGATACCTTTGACAGCGGAGCTACGCAATATTATCCTGGAGCGCACTCTTTCTTATGGAACTGCCGGACTTCGCACTCTTGCCATGGCATGTGTAGAAGTGCAAGACTTGGATCCATCTCACTACGATGGAGAGAGTACTAGCGACTATTCTCAGTTCGAGGAAAACCTTACTTTCGTGGGACTCGTTGGGATGCTTGATCCCCCTCGTCCCGAAGTTCGTCAGGCTGTCGCGAACTGTAAAGCTGCTGGCATCCGAGTGATCTGTGTCACTGGAGACAACAAGGGTACTGCCGAGGCGATCTGCCGACAGATTGGTATTTTCAACGCGAACGAGGACTTGACCGGGAAAAGTTACACTGGTCGTGAGCTAGATGAGTTAAGCCACCAAGAAAAGATTGAGGCTGTGCAGCGTGCAGGCTTGTTTTGTCGCACGGAGCCTGGCCACAAGAGCCAGCTAGTTGATCTCCTTCAAGGACTGGGATTGGTGGTTGCCATGGTAAGTTCACTGCCCGCTGTTCCTGTATAGGATTTATCCCTTATGCTCAGACTGGAGATGGCGTCAATGACGCTCCAGCATTGAAAAATGCGGACATCGGTGTCGCAATGGGTAGTGGTACTGACGTTGCCAAGTTGGCTGCTGACATGGTGCTTGCGGATTCGAATTTTGCGACAATAGAGCAAGCTGTAGAAGAAGGTAGGCTCATTTACAATAATACCAAACAATTCATTCGATACTTGAGTACGTGCTTCTTCGTCGCTTGTCCTTGCAAGTAACTGAGATCCTCAAGTCTCCTCCAATATTGGCGAGGTCGTCAGGTATATACGATTATGTCTCGAAGTTGTGCTTTATTGATGCCAGTTTGTCAGCATCTTCCTGACGGTGTTATTGGGCATGCCGGAGGCTTTGGTTCCCGTGCAGCTTTTGTGGGTGAATCTGGTCACGGACAGTCTTCCAGCCACAGCATTAGGATTTAATCCTGCTGACCATTCTATTATGCGGGTGCCTCCGCGGAATAGTAGAGAGCCCTTGGTCAGTAAATGGCTGTTCTTCCGGTATTTGGTAGTCGGTTTTTATGTTGGCTGTGCCACCGTGTTCGGGTATGCATGGTGGTTCATGTATTATTCCGAGGGGCCACAGATCTCGTTTTACCAACTCGTGAGTGTTTTACTTTATGGCGATTTACAGATCTGACTGGGCATGGCAGACGCATTTCCACCAGTGCTCGCACTCCTTCCCTGAGATTGGATGTGGAATGTTTACGAACGAGATGGCTCGGCATGCAACCACTATGAGTCTGACGATTCTGGTGACAGTGGAGATGTTCAACGCTATGAACTCCCTGTCTGAGAACGAAAGTCTGCTTCGCTTGCCAGTATGGAAGAATCCTTACCTTGTGGGGGCGATCGCGTTGAGTATGGTGCTACATTTTGTAATTCTGTACATTCCATTCTTCACGGTAAGGCCTGCACTATTTTAGATCGACAATCGCGCTAACACTGACTAACAGACGATGTTCGCCATCGCTCCACTGAATTGGGAGGAATGGAAAGCAGTGCTGAGCATCAGTGCTCCTGTACTTGTGATCGATGAAGTTCTCAAGTTCATCACGGTCAGTTCCAGTAGTTGACTTATGCGCAAGGCTGACTGGTCTGATACAGACGAGCTTCGTTGAGCCGCGGATGGGAGTGATGTCAAGTTGATTAGCGTGTACTTAGTTCCTTAGTGATCATGAAGTAGTAGACATTGAATGGACACGGGTCGGCTATTTGAGGGTTTGACGTGATAGTCTGGGCAGGAACCAAGTACAACGCAGAATTCGTCTCACCACCTCTTGCTCTTCATCTTCGTTGTGTCTACATACTAGAGTCAGTTCATCCTCAAGTCGCTCTTTCGAAAGGCCTGTATTCACGCTCCCTACTACCATGCGAGTCTTTTCCAAGCTCGCCGCCGCTCTTTCTGTCTTCTTTTCCGTTTGCTCCGTGTCTCTTGCCCACGATCACCATGGAAAGAGGCACCCTGCCAAGCATCATCGCGATGAGCTCTCTGTGCGCGCTCCCAATGACATGAGTCTCTGGAAGCGCTTCGACAATGCGCGGTTCACTTACTATGCTGTTGGCCTCGGTGCTTGTGGCCAATTCAACCAACCCAGCGATTTTGTGCGTTTTCCGTAATCCATCCGCCTTGAATTTTCTCAGCCCGTTCCTTCTGACAGATCGTCGCGCTCAACTCGCAGGTTAGAAACAGTTGAATCCTTTGAAGATGAGGTAAATTAATGTAAAACAAATTAACCGTAGCAATTCGGTGGCGGCGGGTCCTGTTTCCAGACGATTACGATTACGGTCAACGGCAAGACAGCACAAGCACAAATTATGGACGAGGTTTGTGTTTCGAAATTTGAGAAATCATTTTCCACTAACCGGTGATGTAGTGTCCCGGATGTCCTTTTGCTGGCCTTGATTTTTCCGAGGGTCTGTTCACGTATTTTGCATCTGAGTCGGCCGGTGTTTTGTACGGCACGTGGGTCTTTGGTGCTGGCGCACCCTCTCCTTCGCCCGAGCCCACGACTACTTGGCAACCACCCACTACTACGTGGCAGCCCCCAACTACCACATCACCGACTTCAACCCCTGCGCCAACTACAACCTCGACGGCCACCAGCACAACCAGCACCACTAGCTCTAGCCCGCCTACCACAACATCGAATGATCTCGTTGTCGAGACCCCTGCCCCAAGTGGTGTTCAGGTTTCTCTCGGTTCTATCATTAATGAACTTGACCTAGCCTTGCTGAGCATGGGCGGGCTGCTGCTGGTTGCCTCTAAAACCCAGTAAGAGGCATTTGTTTTCTTGGACTTTATCATAGACTGCGGGCGCGCTGGTCGTACATAATCCAAGGATGTGAAAAGAACGGACTCATTCCCACTATACGCCAATCCGTATACCCGCACTTGTCTGCTGCTCTGTACCCAGTTTAGTAGACTTTGAGCATTTATTTTACCCTTATTTAATGTTGCCTGGTTGCTAGGTGTTCTTGGGGTCCCGGTGTCATTGGCTGTGTCACGAGAATAGTCCAATCTATCTTTTTTTTTTTTTTTCCGTTCCCTTCTGTTCCGCTATCGTCCCCAGGATATACCCAGCAGCGGCGCGCTACCAACGCTGTACTCCACGACAGCCCTCCTCGCTCTCTTGTGCACTACGTTCCTTTGAATCCGGTGGTTCACATATCTATTAATGATGTGGTTTTCTCCCATTTCCTGCTTGCTGTTTCTTTCGATCCCGTTCGTCGCCGTAGCCAGCGAGCACCGACCCGCCTGGAGCAGGCGTCATCAAGAGGTCGCTAGGCGCGCACCCGGCAATGTTGATATCCACAAACGCCAAACGTTCACCAACGCTCGCTTCACTTTCTACGATGTCGGTCTGTGAGTATCCAACATGACCCAATCAGTCAACGCGTGGTAACCTTTGTTGCTCAGCGGTGCTTGTGGGCAAAACAACGTCGCAAGTGACTTTGTAGGTTTCCACGTCGCGAAATCCGTGGAACTAGCTGTATTGACCATCAACGTTACCAGATCGTCGCATTAAATGTTGGTCAATACGGTGGTGGTTATCCTGGCCCGCTCTGCTTCCAGTCCATCACTATCTCTTACGGTGGGAAGACGGCTCAGGCAACTATTATGGATGAGGTATACTGCTTTTATTGAGTCACCGTGGCCATGGCTGACTGACACGCTCCTAGTGTATGGGCTGCCCATGGGGTGGGTTGGACTTCTCCCGGGGTCTGTTCGACTACTTCGCCTCGGAGTCGGCAGGTGTTATCTACGGTACTTGGTGGTTCAACGGCGGCAGCGGTGGTGGCGGTGGTGACCAACCCACGTCCACGACCCCAGAGTGGACCCCCGTAACTACGACCCCGGTGTGGACTCCGACCTCCACATGGACACCGCCGACTACCACGGCACAGCCCACCACTACGTGGACCCCTCCAACCACCTCAACCACTCCTACCACCACTTCGACTCCGACTCCGACCACTACTACATCTACATCTACTACCACGTCTTCGGCGTCAAACACGGTGACTAGCGAGCTGGCAATCCCTACCACAGTTCCTTCCGAGATCTCCAGTGTCATCGAGCAAATATATGATGCACTCGTTGACCTTGCGGTGCTGCTCTCTGCGAGCAAAAACTCTACGTAAATTAAGTGGTCATATTGCGATGTCCTTATTGTCTTTTTCCTCCAAGGACGATCCCTTTTACGTATTGTTGTAAGGGTATATCTCCCCCTGATTTCTGTTTGTTTTTTTTCTGTCCACGATAGACAACCGCCGATGGTGCTTGCCGTCGACGATCTGTCTTATACCCCAATTAGCTGGCCTACATATACTCGGACTTTGACGTTTTGCAGGTGTTCCCTTACTCATACAGGCGAAGACCCATACCTTAACTTGGCTGTGGGAGTGCAATACTTATCTATACAATTCTCATAACCTACACTTGGTCCCTTGTCGTACAACCATTTATTCAAATGCATGGATGAGTAGGGCCTGTAAGCCCCTCTTCTTAACCCACTCGAGGGATGCCCTCTGTCCTGTCCTCCGTATCTCCCGACGAAGGGAGCCCTTTGACGGGTGCATTATTTGCTTTAGGGCCAACTGCCCCTTGTCCCGCGTCGCGACGTATTGCTTGATGTTGATATGCACCTCTGATTTGATTAACTTGCGTGCAGCCGTCAGAGTGGCTGGAAGGTCGGACGAGTTCGGTGGACGAACGCCCAACTCGATGATGACAGAACGTAATAGCTGCAGTTTGGTATTGTCATCCTGCGCATGAGGACAAGCAATGTACCTGTGATCAAGGTGAATAATCAGATTGGCTATCGTGATGATGAAATGTACGTCATACTTGCCTCGAAATGAATGCACTTGCTTCGCAGTAAGTTGAGACAGGTGTTTGTTCCGTCTGAGCTACACGTCTGGCCTTTCGGGCCGCCCTTTGACGCCTGCGCTTGATTGCCCGCTTCGCCCTCTTCGCAGCCTCCAAGTCTTCTTCAGAGCTGTAGTCATCAAAGAGGACATTGCTGGCCACGGTGAGCTTTTCGAACGCAGAGGAGAGGAAGTCCCCTTCTGACTCTGTACAGGCTACAGAACTGAGAGCGCTTGGCATTGACGTGGCGTCAACGAGCGAGTGGCCCAGGAGCACGAAGTCGGTGCTCTCCGACTCTGAGTCACTGATGTCGGAGTCGTCACTGCTAAGGACGTAATCTGTGTCCTCCTCCGAGAGGAGGTGAGAAGAGGATGTATCCTCCGAGTGGGACTGGCTGACGTATGAGCCACTCCCGGTCGACGAGCTGCTGAAAGGCATGGTTGCAGTGATGTGGCGAAGGAAGGCAAAGGTCGCTGTAGAAGGAATGGGTCAACAGTGAAAAATGGGTCGGAAATACTGTGGGCCACCGAGGGGTCGTGAACTTGAGGAGACCGGCGGCCCCTAAGTAGTTTAGCACTCACGCCTTCGCGGAGTTATATGGCTAGTACAGCAACATATGTAGTCCACAGGATGGCAGTAACGTCGCATGGACATCCTGTTCTTACTGTGATCTCCAGTAGACTTTCTGTGGGCCATCATGGAACGAAAACTGGCACTCGGCTGAATGAAATTGGCTGACTTGTCGTTGAGTGATATGCTGAGTCAGCAGATTAGATGGGACGAGCAGGCCCTGTGCCCAACGGTCGTGCACCTTCGTCGCCACCACCTGCCCCCTCGTATTTAATCCACCTCCTTGTTTACAACCAGGTTCTCTGTTGTCGCAGTCATGGAGGTATGCTACCGCGTTGCACTCGCCATATCCCTCTGCCACGGAACTCATCCGTCCGCAGGCCCTACTCGACTTTTCGAGGGAGTTCGATGTCTCCCTATTGGACAGAGTTGCAATGGCGTTCTACACAAGAGCTGGCCAAGAAGTTCGCATTTGCACCAGACAACGATACTTCGATCGTGGCGCTGATTTATCATTTATCGGTCTTTAGCAATATATGGCCCAGCAAGTGCTCACACAATTCGAAGAGCATCCCGACGCATGGACAAGAGTCCCAGACATCATGGAGAGATCTACGTTTACCCAGTCAAAGGTGATGAATCTGTTACCTGTTTCGCCAATGATGGGCTGACCCTCGTCCAGTACATCGGCCTGCAGATCTTAGAGAAACTCATCACGACGCGGTGGAAGACGCTCCCTGATGGCCAGCGCCAAGGTACACCACCATCTCACTCCTCGTTTTCGTAGACTTACGCGCTTATCACTCGCGTATAGGTATTCGGAATTTCGTCGTCGGTGTAACTGTCAAAGTAGCATCGGACGAAACAACCATGCGGAAGGAAAAGACCTATCTCAACAAGCTCAATCTTGCCCTGGTTCAGGTAACTCGACAGACACATAAGGGAAAATTATGTCCGTCTCAATCCATCCCACAGATCCTCAAGCAGGAGTGGCCACATAACTGGCCGACATTCATCACAGAACTTGTGGAGTCCTCCAAAACGAATCTCTCCCTTTGCGAGAACAACATGGTCATCCTGCGATTGCTTTCCGAGGAGGTGTTTGACTATTCTGCTGAGCAAATGACGCAAATCAAAATAAAGAATCTCAAGAACCAGATGTGTGGCGAATTCAGCGAGATCTTCAAACTTTGCTCCGAAGTCCTGGAAGAAGCGCAAAAGACAAGTCTGATCAAGGCCACGCTCGAGACTCTTTTGAGGTTCCTGAACTGGATACCTTTGGGCTACATATTCGAAACTACGATCATAGATCTGCTGTTGAACCGCGTAGGTCCTTGTTCAAGTCTAATCTTTTTTCTGTTCTGAATAGATCTAGTTCCTCGAAGCCCCAGACTTCCGTAACGTCACGTTGAAGTGTCTGGCTGAAATTGCTGGTCTGAACGTTGGCCCAGAATATGACCCGAAGTTCGTGATCTTGTTCGCCATGGTCATGACCTCTGTAAACCGCATGATTCCACCATCGACCAACATTGCTTCTGCCTATGCATCGGCCTCTGACGCTGGTCAAGAGCTTGTCCTGAATCTCGCCCTCTTCCTCTGTAACTTCCTTTCGAACCATTTGCGCGCAGTCGAGACCGAAACGAACCGCGACGTGCTCCTCAACGCACACTTGTACATGGTTAAGATATCCCAGGTTGAGGAGCGGGAAATATTCAAGATCACACTTGAGTACTGGTCAAAGCTCGTCGCAGAATTGTACGACGAGATGCAGTCGCTGCCAATTGGTGACAGCGGTCTTCTCATGGGCCTATCCCTCGGGAACGGTAGTGGGAACGTGCTGAATGGAATGAACCTGCGCAAAAATATTTACAGTGACGTCCTGAGTAACTTGCGCCTAGTTGTCATCGAACGGATGGTCAAGCCAGAAGAGGCAAGTATCTTGGATATCATCTTGTGTCACACATTCTGAGCAATTTTCAGGTCCTCATTGTCGAGAATGACGAGGGTGAGATCGTCCGGGAGTTCATGAAGGAGATAGACACAATCGTTCTTTACAAACAAATGCGAGAGCTCCTGGTCTATCTCACCCACCTCGATGTCGTTGACACGGAAAACATTTTGACCGAAAAGCTTGCCAAGCAAGTCGATGGTTCTGAATGGAGCTGGCAAAACCTCAACACTCTGTGCTGGGCCATTGGTAGTATTTCCGGTGCGATGAGTAAGTCTTGTTTTCAAATTCTATGAATGGATTTAGCTGAACCCTTCGCGATAGATGAGGAAACCGAGAAGCGGTTCCTTGTTACTGTAATCAAAGACTTGCTTGGGCTATGCGAAATCAAACGAGGGAAGGACAACAAGGCAGTGGTTGCGTCAGACATCATGTATATTGTCGGACAGTATCCACGCTTCCTCAAGGCTCACTGGAAGTTCCTGAAGACCGTCGTCAACAAGCTCTTCGAATTCATGCACGAAACACATGAAGGTAAGTGTGATCCACATATGAGGTGATGTACGTGGTCGATGCGGTCGCAGGTGTCCAGGACATGGCTTGTGATACGTTCATCAAGATTGCGCAGAAGTGTCGCAGGCATTTCGTCATGCAACAGTCGGGAGAGCAAGAGCCGTTCATTGACGAGATTCTGCGATTGTTACACAGAATCACTGTTGATCTATCACCCCAACAAGTATGTTACCTTTTAGGAGACTTGCCTCATGTCTTCATTATTGTTTTAGGTACACACGTTCTACGAGGCTGTTGGGTACATGATTTCTGCCCAGCCCAACAAACCACAGCAGGAGAAGTTGATCTCGAAGTTGATGGAGTTACCAAACAACGCGGTATGTTACATGGCCCTTGCTACGCAACCTGTCTAACTTCGTCATCACTTTAGTGGGATTCCCTCATGGCCCAGGCTGCACAGAACATAGATGTATTGAGCAACCTGGACAATATCAAAATTCTGTCCAACGTCCTCAAGACAAATGTCTCGGCATGCACGTCTATTGGTAGTTTCTACCTTCCTCAGATCGGTCGCGTATTCCTCGATATGTTGGGCTTGTACAAAGCCGTCAGCGGTATCATCAGCGAAACCGTTGCACGGGAAGGTTAGTGGCAATGTATCGATACTTTGTATTACTAGGATACTTAATTGTTCGACAGGCACAATCGCGACAAAGACACCAAAAATCCGGCAGTTGCGTACGGTCAAAAAGGAGATATTGAAGTTGATGGAAACGTACGTCAAGAAGGCAGAAGATCTCGAGGCCGTCAACACCAACTTCATCCCGCCATTACTTGACGCCATCCTCGGCGACTATAATCGCAATGTACCAACTGCACGCGATGCGGAAGTCCTTAACGTGATGGCAACCATTACTGGTCGTCTGGGTGTACGTTTAGGTCTTCTTCTGCTCTGGTATATATCCCTAAGACATTGTTTGGCAGCCCTTGCTAACACCGCAAGTTCCTGCGACCCTTGATGCTGTCTTTGAACCCACGCTCAACATGATTAACCAAGACTTCGCCGAGTTCCCCGAGCATCGTGTTGGCTTCTTCAAACTGCTGAGAGCTATCAATCTCAATTGCTTCCCAGGTTAGTCAACTTGTGCGTATACATCACCACCTTAACTGACGTCATTTTAGCACTTCTTACCATACCACCAGCGCAGTTCAAGCTCTTCATGGACAGTATCATCTGGGCCATCAAACACACCATGAGGGACATTGCAGATACAGGATTGAACTGTTTGTTGTCTTTGTATAATCATCTTATCTAATGCTGATGGCGTTTCAGTATGCTTGGAGGTTGTCAATAACTTCGCCAACGCAGAACCACCCGTTAGCGACGCGTTCTTCCAGCAATATTTCCTCAGCATTCTCCAGGACATATTCTTTGTTTTGACAGATGCAGACCACAAGAGCGGCTTCAAGCTCCAGAGCATGGTTCTCGCGAGGTTATTCCAGCTTGTGGAAACGAACCAAATCCAGGCGCCACTATTCGACCCCGCACAAGTCTCTGACTCTACCGTTAGCAACTCTGTCTTCCTCAAGGAATACTGTGCCAACCTACTCAAGACCGCGTTCCCTCACATGCACAAGTAAAATTTCTTTGCATTCAGTCAGGATGTCATGAGCTAATGTGTACGTGTTTAGCACGCAGATACAGATCTTCGTCACTGGGCTTGGAGAGTTCCATAGCGATATCAACCGATTCAAGCTTGCACTGCGTGACTTCCTTATCCAACTCAAGGAATTTTCGTCGGGTGATAACACAGAACTTTACCTCGAAGAGAAAGAAGCCGAGGCACAGAGGAAAGCAGATGCGGAGCACGAGTTGGCGATGCGCATTCCCGGTATGTTAAAGCCGTCGCAGCTCGAGGACAAAGACGAGGATATCTCATAGACTCGGCTGTTACGACTTGATTATGTCGTTTTCCTTGATCGAGCTCTGCATATTTCATTTCTAGTCACACCAGTTCGACTGTGGACTATAGGCATGCCACGGTTATTTCTTTCCACAGCTCATTTTGCTATCGACGTGTCGTTGCCCATAGCCTGATATCTAATGTATTAGTATACGTCGAGGAATACACTATGTAGGACGACAGCTGGATCTGTGAGAAGGCGTACCATCGGGTCGGGATAGTTACTACTAGGTCTGATCGAGAGTCACCAGATAAGCCGTTCCCTATTAGCCGCCACCATGTTCAAAAAGTGATTACCTGTTGCTTTCTGTGATGCAAGGCTCATCGACACCCTAGGTTCTCGCCATCGACTGATATAGCGAGCCAGACACCACCCAAATCGTCCGTTCAGAGATCGATCAGATCCGCAGTGCTCTCGCAATGGAGTATTGGGTCTGAAACGCTCGAGCAGATCTGGCCGAAGAAAGAGTCGTTGACCCATGTCAAATGGTGCGCTTTTGGTCTGCCTTAGCGTTATGAAGGAAAGTTATCATCCCCGTTGACAACAGCAGAGAACACATCTCAATCTATGCACTACATGGTGAACCGCTGTTCTTCCAGCACTTCGATGGTGCGTTCTATCCGACGCTACGGATACTTCACAAGTGTATGTTCGAGCTATTTGCACGACCCGCAACCTTGATCGCCGACAGAGCACACAGATCCATCCATACTGCCCAAGGTTGGCATAGATCGCGGGGCAATACGCTTCCTCCTAGCCGGTGCACATATGATGTGTCCGGGCATGACTTCTGCGGGGGGTTATCTGCCTCCGCCTGAAAGCGCCCTTCCTGCAGGAACCACTGTAGCGATATTTGCTGAGGGGAAGGAGCACGCTGTTGCTGTTGGGGTCACGAAGCTTGGCACGGAAGAGATGCGCAAGGTCAACAAGGGTGTTGGGGTGGAGATTGTGACCCATCTGGGTGACGATCTGTGGGCCCAGCAGACGCTGTAGAGGCTCTGGGTCCTGTCGTCCAAGTCGGAGTTGCCTCGAGCTTCTTTGTAGCGTGTAAGTAGGATGGTGCATGTAGGGTCATATCCGAGGCTTGGAATGATGAAGTATCTGATTGTGACAAGCATGCCGCGTTAACCTTTCTTCGTTCACAACACATTCAGCTCCGTCTTCTGCGACGTCCATGCAGGGCGACACCTTTACATATGAGCCATTTACCCGCATCAGTCCACGGAAGAAACGCAAGGGTAAGGTTCACAGGGAGATATCGTCCCCTCTCGATCTCTTGAGACGCGCAAAAGAAGATCTTTCCGCCGATGGAACGTGGTTGTCGGATTGCGAGGGTAGGGTGGCTCGGTGCTCGACTCACAAAACGGGGCTGATTCCATTCCTGTGGCAGAGCGTTTACGGTTCGCAATGGGGTGCATCAAACCCTGGAGAGTGTTGTGCCTCGGACTCGGAAGCCCAGCGACGTCCCGGGATGCTCGAGCGCAGCTCGCATTCCTCAGTCGACTGTGCTCTTTTGCAGAGATAGTGCGTCGGCAGAGTGTCCTTAATCCAGCTGGTGTCAACTGTCGCTGACCGGACATCATGTCATGGCTCTTTAGGGCCCCACAAATGTTTCACTGTACGATCCTGTCTTTACTGGAGCAGACCAAGAGCTTTTCCGGCTCCTTGACATGCAATGCATTAACGATAAAAAGGCACTTCTCGTTGGCTGCTGCTCAGATCGGTATTGGACTGACATCTGCACAGAACGTGCAGCATTCGCAGCATTATCCAACCATATTCTTCATGCCACACTGCGATCTGAAGCTGTATGAGATTGTGCTTCGCGCAAACTGGTCCCGCCAGCACTTGCGCAGCATGGTATTTGTGGCGAACAGTTTCGGTGATTACCTCGACCAGTGCGCCGTCTTCGGAGGTTTTCATCCTGGCATATCATCTGACTGAGTTTCATTATGTACAGCAACCCCATGTCCAAGCTCGAAAGAGAAGCTCCGTGTTTGACGCGAATAGGTGCGTTTCGTCGTTGGAGTCCACGATACACAAATGATAACCGTTACAGGATCCATCATGGAGTCTCGTCCCCTTCCTACGTCGGTGGCGTTTCCGACAGCATTCAACAACCTCTCAGTACAGTATGTGAGGAAGGCGTCATTGCCGGATGAAGACGATCTGTTTTGGAAGCTCCCAACGCTGGAGTGTGCAGATGAGCGTGAGATGTGCTAGGGTACCTTGCGAGCCGCCCATTTCTCTTCTGAGAATAACATTTATCGATTGCTGTAAGGCGCCTCCTGTGAGAACCAATGCAGCCGGGTCTAGACGAGTGACAAAGTGTACCAAGGAAACACTCCCCAAGCAGATATTATACACATGAACGAACCAGATGGCAACAGGCAGTGCGAGATGGATTATAGTATCGACATAGAGAAACTAGCACTCTTGGTAGACATGATTATACGATGAGAAGTTGTCTTCGTCGGGGAATGGGAGTGGATCGAGTTCATAGCGATCAAAGTGGGAGTCCATGGAGCGAATATACACGTGGGGCTGCGACCGCCGCCGCCGACGTTCTGGAAGTGGGACAGTGGTCGAATCCACGAAGAATAATTGCGAGGAGCGACACAGTGACGGGGTGGATAGGACGTCTGACTCGTCGTCAGAGATGTCCTCTATAGCTTCTGGGACAGAAAGATCGTCTAAATCGTCGATATCATAGTAAGGAAGGGCGTCATATGCCGACGGAGGGGAAATAACAGGAGAGTCAATGATGGGACCAAGTTCACAAGGACGAAGGAGAGGGGGGTGAAAGGGAGGATATGGTACAGGATACGAAGAATGGATAGGTGGAGAATAATACGCATGGTGGGTCAACAGGTCGTCCGAGGAGGACATGGGTGACGTAAGGGGACTGAGTTGCGAGTCATCATCGTCTTCGACAGGGACGTCGCGAACGTCGTTGTCGGAACCGAACTGGTCCTCGCCACCACTACCACATAAGGATTCAAGGAGGGAGTCGAGCCATTCAGCTTCAGAGGAACTGACGTCGGTCCCACCGTGGATAACAAGTTTGCTAGCATCGGGGAACATGAATGAATCAGTTTCATCAGCCTCACTCTCGTCCTCGTCATCACCCTCATCATGTTCAGGACATACAGTATTAGCTCTGGACGGGTCAAGGGTTGCAGACGGTTGTTGGAAGCGGAAGATTGAATTTTTGAGGAGCACCCAGCGGTGGAGACTACAGGTGTCCTTGCCGCCGACGGCCGAGTGGAGCTTGTTGCGGGCCATTGAGAACAAATTGGAGGATTCTGCGGACATGCGACAGGGGATAACTGGATGTGTGATATGACGGGGGGTGGCGTCTGTCGCGTGACAGCAGTTGGTCAGTCATGGACAGCCCAGGGAGAGGAGCTGCAAGTACCACATACAAGAAGCAGGGGTGCTTTCACCGGTGTATGCGGTATACGATGAAGGGCTCAAAGAGGATGGTGCCGTTGTTGGATTTGCGGGCGAGTTTGTTGACCATGCTTCGGTGTGGTGACACGCTGGCGAACCTTGAGTGGGCGCAGCGGGGGACGTGTTTGAGTTGGGGGGCTTCACGACGAGCGGTGTGACGAAGGCATGGAGAGAAAGGTGGGGGCAGTCGGGCGAGGTCCACAGCGTTTATATATCAAAAGTGTCCCGCGTTGTTGTGAGTCAGAACAAACAGCACCAAACACGCCTCCCGCCTGGCCCGTGAGTCGAGTCCGTGAGTGTATATACATGGCTGCTTCTATCGCTCCCTATCCCTCGTCCATCCGGTCCTCTCTCCCGTCCTCGTCCTTCACCGTCTCGATGAGTTTTTTCAACTTGTTCCCGCTCTTTGGCGACAAGTCACGTGCAATGGCGAGCCATTGTGCCGACTTGGCCTCATCGCCCATCAGTCGGTACACCTTTGCAAGCTGGAACACGACATTCGACTCTTCGGGTGACGAATCGCGCAGCTTGTGCAGATCTTCGACCGCCTCCTGCGAATCCCCATTTGTCCTCGTCAGCCTCCAGTGCTTCGGGACCGCTTCGTGCCTCACCTTGTGTCGCTTCATTGAGATAAGCATTTTTGCCCTTCTATAGCGAACAAGTGCATTTTCTGGGGCCAGGCGGACGGCCTGGTCGAATAGAGAATGTGCCGCAACCTTATCTCCGCGACGTTCCACAGTCTATTCAACCGAGTCACCGTCAGTCAGCCTATCTGGTTACCGGAAATCTAGCAATGGAATCATTCTGACACGCACCATGCCGACACATCCGAGAAGCACCGCGTTTCGAGGGTGTATCTCGAGGGCCTTGCGATAGTGGTATTCCGCCAATCTGATTTTACTCATGCGTAAATAGCACGTGCCTAGGCCATACCTGTTTATCATCAACGCAATCAGTCAATTCCGTGGCATCACACCACATGCTTACCATGCATTGTAGTGCCGAGGATCTGCACGCAACGCCCTTTGGAAGAATGAAATCGCCTTGTCCAAGTCTTCGTCAATCGATTCATGCCCACTCAACGTGTACGCATAAGCACAACTCGGGTCCAGTTCACCTGCCCGCCGAAAGCACGTCAAGGCTTGCGAGCGTTCTTTCTGCAGGGAAAACAGATTTCCAGTTGCAATCCATGCTTGAGACGAACACGGGTCGATACTCATTAATTCTTGCGCCAAATATGAAAGCTGCACGTTCTGTTGCAGGTGCCATAACAGTGTCGAATACACTTCCATATCGCCCAGTCGATAAGGCTCAAGTGCTCTAGCGGCCCTGAATGCCCGCTCCGCCTAGAAATACACATGTAAAGTGCAGTCACAGAATAGGTAATTCAGCCAGCTGGAACATAACGGAACGAGATGACGTACAGAAGCATACTCCAGTCTTTCGTAGTGGGCCCGTCCAACCATAGCCAGTACCCACGAAGACTGTTGGTGTTCGGAAGGCATGTGTTCGAGCTCCATCAGACAGGAATAGCAATCATATACCGACAACGCTCGCATGGCCCTTGCGAAACGCCGCATTAGGCCGTAGATGTAATAGTCTGCCATCTCTATCTCGAAAGCTTCCTGAGCTCCCTGTTCATCCACAGCGGTCCAGTTATTTGGTCCGGCGAACGTCTCAGAACCAGCTGAATGCGTGTTAGAGGCTGGAGACGTCGAAGATGCCACATCACCAACAGGGGCAGGGTCGTCGTCCTGTTCAGTATCCACGGAATGTGTTCGCAAAGCTGTAAGCTGACGCCGGCGATCGCGCACTGGTGGATGCTGTAAAACATATAGTTCAGGGTCAATTCACCCACGAGGGTCCCACGCATAATGACCAACCTTTCCAGACGGTTTATTAGATGCACCGCTCAGCAGCCGTGTACTTCGCCGCGGACCAAGGACGGCATTACCTAGGGTTCGCTCGTTCTTTCCAGTCCCGACGGTGGTCTTCGAATTTTGGACGGGCTGAGAACGGCGACCGGGTGATGAGAAGATGTTAGCAAATGTCAAGGCCGGGCGGGCGCGTGCCTTTTTCAGAGGTTCGTCCACTATCACTTTGGATGACTTGGACTTCACCATTTCAATGCTCCGCTGCCGGGTTGTGGGACGAAGGCGTTTCTGAACCGGACCAGACTCGTCCGTAGATGAAAGTGGTCGGACAGGTAATTGAGAGGGTCCCGCAGGAGCATTCTCTGTTCGCATAGTACGTGGAAGGGGTTGGAGAAAAGTATTTTCCGTTCGGAAAAATGAGTCGTTGGTGGCTCTGCAAAAAAAAAATGCGACAACCATCTTTCAGCAAAGAGCTGAAGACAAACAATTCTCTCACAATGAGTCGCGTGGGCCCGGCGGAGCCTCCATTCTAAACGGCTGAGGGGCATTCTTACGGGCTCGGAGATTGTTTTGTGCAGCATCAGGGGTGAAAAATCCAGCTCCAGACGTCGTTGGCCCTGGCTGCCCCTTTATGGGCGGCGGCTCTTCCGGAGCTGCCCGTTTCACTGGTAAAGGCCTTGGGGGAAAGATCTCGTCCACTTCAGGAGCGGTCCCTGACAGTAATACAAGTTAGGAAATTATTAGTCGAGGGGCGGGGTTAACTACCAAGGGAGCATAGTCCTTCAAAGGCCTCCCATAACATCGGGTTAAGTGTTAGTGCCTCTCGAAAACTAGATGTAGCTTTGTCGGGCATATTTCCCCTCATGGCGGCCGTGCCAGCGCGACATCGGAGCGCTACCTCCTCTGAGAAAGCACGCGTTGTGCGGGGCCCCATGGATTCTACGTGTGTCCAAGATCAGAAACAAACAACGCTATATTAACTATCACCTACGCGAAGGTACGTAGCCTGTGTCTTGGAGGCAAACCTCGAGAGCTTCATGTGCTTGACGATGTCGTGCCAGAGCTGTACAACACTTAGCCCGGATCTCCAAGCACCCTGTGCATTTCGTTTGTTCCACACTGCTCACAATCTCGAGTGCAGAATGTGTTTGGTTCGAACGGAGCAGCGCGGTCGCATACAGATGGCGTGCATCATGGTTGTCCGTGTCCATGACATGATACCGTTCAGCATAGAACACGGCAGATCGGATAAGCTCAAAGTCAAGACATGTCCATATGAGAGATTGGAAACGCTGGCTAATGAGTGGCGAAGACGCGACTTGGGTCGTGATCTTCGGGTCGTGTTGTTGCATGTTCTCCGTTCCAGAGAACTTGCAAAAAAAATCGAGGAGCTCTCCGTCGCCACTTGAGAGCCTGAGCTTGTAGTATACCTGCAATAAGAGTGGTGATTGAAGGCGAGAGGAAAATGAGAAATATTATAGAGGGACTCGGCACGAACACGAGCTCGCCGTGCAGCAGACCAACAAACCGCGGTATATTGTCACGTGACTTGTCGTTTCTTTGTGACGCGCGTACTCAATGGAAGCGGACATTATGCACTACTACCGAGTTATACACATATATTTGGACGAAGACGAGTCTATTAATGACCATGCCCATCTGTCTCCGGTTTTGGCTCTGAAAAGAACATGGTGGATCAGCTCGAAGAATGTTCTGGCAGCGGTGCACTTACCTGGTACACACTGAATAGCATCATCAATCCGTAACAAGGAGATGGCTGCTTCATATGCAGATTTCAAACTCTTCACTTTACTCATGGTCGGCTCAAGCACACCGGCAGCAACATTGTCCCGGACATCGCCATTTAAGAGATCGAGTCCATATCGTAACAATCCCTTCTTTGGATCACCCGCGCCAGCATTCTGTGCTGCATTATGGTAGGCGCGGAGCTTCGCAACCAGATCCGTCGAGTCTTTCGCAGCATTCACTGCTAATTGTTTTGGTATCGTCAACAAAGCTGCGGCAAACTCGGCGATTGCTAGCTGTTCCCTTGAGCCCTGCCGCCCTGCCATGAATGATAGTATTTGGAAATTGAGGGATGCATACCAGGGTCGTTGCGAAATTTTCGAGATACACACTGAGTGCAGATTCAACGGCACCACCACCAGGGACAACGGAACCACTCTCTAGTGTCCGCTTGATTATAGACAGTGTGTCGTGGAGCGCCCTTTCCATCTCGTCAAGCATGTAGTCGTTTGCACCGCGTAAGATGATCGACGCAGAGTTAACAATTTTAGTGCCCTTGACGAGGATCAGTTCGTCGTCGGAAATGCGTTCCTGGACGACTTCATCAGCTGTACCAAGATAACTGGACTCGTATGTCTCATCTCCTTCGAGGTTAGCAAGGCTTGAGACTAATGTGCCACCTGTCGCCTTTGCGATGCGCCGCAAGTCCTCCTTACGACAACGGCGCACTGCCATTGCGCCAGCTTCAACGAACTCCTTGAGACACAAATCGTCGATACCCTTGGTCGTCAACACGACATTCGCACCAGCTGCCAGTATTTTTCGGATGCGCTCCAGTGTAATCTCCGCTTCCCTGTAGAGCTTTAAGTCGACTCAAAGACCCGCCAGAAGCGACATACCGCTTGCGGATGTTCTCCAGTTGCTCCGGGTCATCTACCAAGATTTGAACGCCCAGCTGCATGCGGGATTTTTGAAGGTTAATATCGAGACAAGCTATCTTTGCGTTAGCAATGCGCTTTTTCATTGCTTTGGCTACATGTCAGCTAGAGGGATGCATATGCATGACATATATCCAAACCTTGACTGGCGACTGTGCAGTTAAGTGCATACCCCTGGACAAATATTGACTCCCTTGCACTCTTTCCGTGTGCCTTCAGGACGTTCACGGCTTTGACGGGGTACTTGATATCGCCGCGCAAGTTGATAGATCTTACGGAAAGCATAGCATCTACGGCCATGGGAGCAAAGAAATCATCGTCACTGAGAAAATGTGTTAGAAACTAGGCGAGATTGAGAGTACGGCGACAAACTTTGCGAGGATCTTGCTCGCCATGCTTGTTTTTGCGGCGTTGACCAATGCATCGCGTCCGAGAGCGTCGACTTTCACACTCAAGTTGTCTTGCATGAACCTAACCGCCTCTTTGCAGGCAAGCCTATAACCCGTGATGATGGTTGTCGGGTGAATCCTGGCTTTGACGAGTTCGTTGGCACGTCGAAGGAGCTCTGCTGCAATGATGACTACGGACGTCGTTCCGTCTCCGACTTCCTTGTCTTGCTTTTGGGCGAGATCGATGAAAATCTTTCCTGCGGGATGTTCGACCGACAATAAGGAGAGGATTGTCGCGCCGTCATTCGAAATCGTCACTTCCTAGTGGGCAGTGAGCAGAGATCTGAGACAAAATGATGATTTACGTACCCCAATATTGTCTACGAGCATTTTATCGAGTCCCAGGGGACCCAGAGAGCTCTTGACGATGTTAGCGATGGAGAGTGCAGCAGTCACTACGATAATCCCATCAAGATGTACCAACATAGATGGTGATGACCACCCACCATTTTGATCGCGTATGTCCTGACCTGATACTCTGTCCCCGCCAAGGAATGCGCCAGCCCGAGGATCGCGTTGAAACATCTTGTGCAAGTCGCGCTGCAAAGTTGAGAGGTTTTGTGATGAGTTTAGCTTATGCAACGATGCTACATTTGGTAACCGGCGTGATCAGTGCACAGTCATTCTTGAGTCCGTGAACGATGCCTAGTTGGAAGAAAGCCACGAGATTAGATTGGGTCGAATTATTCCAGGGTGGACTACACGCAGATCTGATCCACCGGTGTCGACTCGGATGGCCTCAACTTGCACCATTATGTAGTGACAAGCAACTTGACACCTGAGAACCGTCACCAGCACTGCATGTAACTTCGCTCCCCTCGCTCACCCAATGGCACCTCCAAAACGTCGGGTATCGTATGTGATCCCACCGCCAGTAGATTACGTTCCCCGCCTCAAACTACCTGCTTTGGGTGTTCCTCGACATGGTTCACCACGTCCCCTCATTCTCCCATCGCGTTGTCTCCCAACTCACGACCAGCCGGAACGCGATGCCCATCCCAGACACCGACTTGGTGTTATGGCGCTCGCACTTGACACAACTACCCAACTAGAAGGACGGGCGTCCCCAGGAGGAATTCTCTACACCGGCGGCCGAGATGGACAAGTCATCTCGTGGGATCTGAACCTGCCGTTCCGCAAAAGACGCAATGCCGATCTATCCCATGCACAGGCTGCCAGGTGGGAGCGATTGACGGGCATGGCGGATGATACATTGGTAGTGGTGGACACAGAGGAAGAATGCAGAGACGGGGACATCCTCGGGGATGTGAAGGAAAGCAGTGGGAGGTGGAAAGACCGGAATGAAGCGAGAGATGGTCTTCCATATGAACATCAATGGGAACTTGACCTAGATGCACCCGAATTCCACCCGGTGAGCCAATTCCTGCAGGTTCTGGACCAAAACCAACCCCCATACATTCAGTGGGCCCACTTCCGACAATGTGTTCAATTGCACACCGATTGGATCAATGATGTTCTTCTATGCAATTACAACCAGACCGGTCCGTTTCTTCATCTTCTTACCACCTTTAATTATCTATACTGATTTCTATACAGCTATTACTGCCTCGTCTGACGGAACCGTGAAATCATGGAATCCACACACAGTTCCATCCATGGAGCCTTCGACCATCGGCCTTCACGCAGATTATGTCCGCTGTCTCGCTTTAAGGTAACCTTCACGCGAGTCACAGTTTGAGAAAGGCTTATATTACAATAGTCGTGAACGAAATTGGGTCGCGTCTGGGTCATTTGATCGGACTATTAAACTTTGGGACCTCACACGCTCATCACCAGTTCCAGAGCCCCTCCTGACGCTTAATCCACCGGATCCAGCTGCACCCAAGGCTTCTATCTACGCCCTCGCATTCGACCCATATGGTCACATCATAGCGAGCGGATCCCCGGAACGCGTCGTTCGGATGTGGGACCCACGTACGGGCAAGCGTGTAGGTAAACTGGTCGGACACACGGACAACATCCGTGCGATATTGATCTCTGAAGACGCGAAATATGTAAGGTTATCGACACTTACGGGCGTACATTCCATTTTTTTTAAATTTTGCTTAGCTCCTCACAGGCTCCGCTGATGGTAAGCGAGCCATGACACCTGTTCAACTTCTCCTAACTGTCTCCAGCTTCCATCAAGCTTTGGTCGCTTTCTTCCCAGCGTTGTTTGTACACCTTCACTCATCACACGGATTCTGTTTGGGCGCTACACTCGCCACATCTGTCATTGGAAGTATTTTATTCCGGAGATAAGTCCGGCATTATTTGCAAGGCAGACGTGGAGGGCTGTGGGGACATTGCAGACGGTACATGCATCGTTCTCTCGAAGGACTCCGACGCTAGCGAAGGAATTAACAAGATTGTCGCTGCTGACGATGGATTGCTTTGGGCCGCTTCTGGAAATTCCAGCATCAGCCGGTGGAAACTTCCGAGACGCATCCGTGGCCACCCCATAGAAGAGGGCGAAATAATAGCTACAGATTCTTTGGGCACCACTATACGGAAAAAGCGTGTCTCGTTAGGAACGGAGTCAGGCTGGTCACCTTCGCCTTTACAATATCAAGGTAGGTGCTTTCCGGGTGACAGAGTCGTTACTTACCTCTGGCTGGAGGTCGTAGGGATGAAGTGCCGTTGTACCCGGGTGTCTCCTCGACATCATTGCTTCGACTGACCTCTCCCAACGAACCATACTCTCTATCATCGCATATAGCCAGAGGTCGCGATGTGGAGGTGGCTACTCTTTATTCTGCAGCATCCATGGTTTCTATTCCAGGAAGACGTTCACCTTTCCGAGGAGCATTCCAACAACATCCTGCAACCATGTCGCCTCCGAATACATTACGAAATATGAGAAGTTTTGCTTCAATGTCAATCCCAGACCACGAGCCACCCCACGACACTCGACTAGCCCATGAACTACCTGAACTAGCTTCTGATGCCGAACCTTATAATAAGGCACCAGACTCTGTTATATCGGGCTCTCATGGCCTCGTGCGGGCTATCTTACTCAATGATCGCGTGCATGCTCTCACCGTGGATACGAAAGGTGAAGTTGCCGTATGGGATATTGTACGCGCTGTATGTCGCGGAAGGTATACGAAGGAAGACGTTCGGGCTGCGTGCCGTTGCAGCAGTACGGATGGCAGCTCTCTGTCAAGACGTAGTGAGAGTGCCCTCGGGGATAAGGAAAAAAGTCCTCGAGAAGCCCTCGAGGTTGTGAGGGAGCGAATTGAAGGAGAAGCTGTCGTCTCCCCGTGGTCTTCCGTGGACACCAAAACTGGTGTGCTTACAGTACACATCAGTGATAGGTGCTTCGAGGCCGAGATGTATGCCGATGAAGCAGGATATGAAGACAAACGCTTCAGTGACGAGCAAAGACGTGAGTGGAGACTTTTCACACCAGAATACCCTCTGACGTGTTATTAACACAGTGAATATCGGGAAGTGGGTTCTGCGTAATTTGTTCCTAGGGTTCATCAAAGAAGAGCAACGCATTCGGAAAAGGCGCGAAGACCTGGTTCCCGACTCGAGTCCCCCTTCGCATTCTAACTTACATCGTGATTCTGCGCCCTCGCACATTGACTTTGACAGCAATTTTCCTGGGAGATATTCTTCAGACAGCTCAACCCGGTCATCGTCGCGTGCGCCTATCAGCACTGCTGTTATCATATCACCGTACGCCGCCCCCGCAATTATTCCTTTACTGTCAGCCACGACAAAGCCTTCATATCTACTACCCTCCATGATACCTCTGTCCACATCCAATACTAACCAAACTCTACACCCCACACTTTCTTCATCCAACAATAGAACCCCGATGCCTATTCGAACCCACGGTCTCGATATACCACTAGTACCGGCCGGCAGGGACGTTGATTATTTCTCTCCCCGTTCCCTGCGGCCGTCTACTGCTGCCGGAGCAGAGGGAGAATTTCCTGGTTGGAGTGACCCAAGTGCTACAAAGGTGGGACCAGAAAGTCCAATATCAGCGACCCCCACTAGTGCGGGAGGTCTTATGGGGCGTCTCAAAAACTTTGGTAAAGCACCCAGTCGAAGACCAACTATCGAGGCGCCTCCAGGAATCCCAGTCGGAAACAGTACAATTTCCAAGGATATCTCAACTGTTCCGGAGGTAATTTCTACTCTTTCTCGTCGTGAATATCTGTGAATAGCCTTTACTACAGCAATCGGACGTAAACCCGACAAAGACACCTGCACAGGCCTTACTCTCGGGTCCCATGTCCCCTCCTTCATCCAGCGAAATACCAACGCTCATCTTACCGCCGAATCTGACTGTTATGATGTCTGATGAATCATATCCAGGGTGGAGAACCGTTTATAGGGGGAACGTCTCGAACATGTGGGCTGATGTATACACATTGGAAGAGACGATGCCCCTCTGGTTACTGGAGTATGTTTTGATGAACAGGGCCCCTGCACCTCCCAACATCAAGATAAGCTTCGTACTTTTGCCTTGGCCTAATCCAGACCCCGGGAGCGAACAATTACCAGAGCTATTGAACACGTACGTGTGTCTTGTCTGGTTTCGTTGTTAATGCGTGATCATCATCGCCTGCACAGTGCACAATCAAAGTTAACAGCGAGCAAGTTCCTCAGAGTGAAGAAGCTAACCTATCATGTACGTCACAAGTATGTTGACTTGCCTACGCGCACTCAATGCGTTGTAGGTGCACGACAAGTTGGAGAAAATGTCAACGCGCCCAAGCTCACCAACGTTGATTTCATCACCGACCGCATCCACTTTTAATACGAGAAGTCATCGTGCGAAGCCGGAAGAAATCTACGAGATTCTCTGTAATGACTCCGTCCTTTCGTTGGACATGACCTTAGCTGCTGTGCGGCAATACTTGTGGAGACAGTCATCGGAGCTGGTCATGCATTACCGCTTGAGAAAGCGCGAACCCATACCTTTGAATGATGGTACCGATACATTAGTCGACCGAAGTTCATAGTATGATAGACGTACATACTACTCTAAGTTATTCGACTCTCACAGGTGGCCTGAGGAATCCGGTCCGGCAGGGTCCGGCACTGTGTGAAATAAGTTGTTTGAAGACATCCAGTCAATTGAATTCACCCCGTTCACGTTCACAAAACTCGCCCTCTGTCTTGGTAATCTTCTGAGTCGTTTGCAGTCAACCAAGGATGCGGTTATATGGTACTATCTGCCCACTCCAGCAACTGAGCTCGTGCACAGGTTGCCTTCTTGGCAAGATGGCAGTCACTCACCGATTTGTGATATTGACTCCCATGCCTGAGAATTTTCTTTCCTTCTCCAGCATCATCTCTCAGCTGACCTCCCTTTTGGGTCGCATAGCATGTATACTATGGTGATCTTGAGTCCTTTTACACCTATTTCAGCAATGATTTCCTCCGCAACTCATCCGGGTTCCTACCCAGTGGCTTATTTTATCCCGTCAGATAGCTCTGCACCTGTCTTCCTGCCATGTCGTCTTCATTGGAGGGGGATACCGATTCTATTTCTTCTAACTCTTCGTCTGCTGTTTCTCTCGACGACGACCAAACCAACACTCGCCTTGATCCCGACTGGTCCAAGTATCGTAACATCTTCGAATGCCACGGGTATCACCTCGAGACAGTGCGAGACGTGAAAGATTATTATCGCGATTATGACGTTGAAAGCCGTAGGATGAGCCCCGCATATCGTCGCGCATGTGCATTTCAGGATGATAACGCGCTGTGCAAAGACCCAGGCTTGGTACGCCTGCAATTATTGCATTGACTATTGGCTCATGTCTACCAGCCTAGCAATCTTTTCAGAGCTATTTGCCATAAGAGCGCTGTGAAGTTGATCGTTAAAGCCGTACATTTGCTCAGCAGAGAACGGAGTATCGCGCGATATATATCATCGTCGGTCTTGCGAAGGGATCCGATGAATCATTGTATACGTGGGCGTTAATGTATTCCCTGTTGTCACAAGGGAAGTCATTATGTTCAATTACAGCAATCCTTGGCTTGCTCGACGTTCCATCAGACGGATTGTGTTTCATTATCATGGAAGAGTGGTCCCCTCACCTGTTGTCGCGCTTACCAACCTGCTTGGTTGAATTCCTATCAGCCATCCGCCAATGCATTGAGGTGAAATCCTTTAGTACTGAAAATGTGTTTAGCTAACCAAGTTTACAGCACATCGTTTTTATGCACAAGTACAACATCGTTCACCTGGATATCTCCGTCCACAACTTTGTCACTGACTACTATGGCCGTTACGCTTGTATAGACTATGAACTAAGTCGAAGACTCGACATTGATGATCCTCACAATGTCTCACCTCGAGGCACAGAGATTCCGCCTGAACTTGGACATGGACAATCGAGCGATCTCTTCGCGATTGATATATGGGCCTTGGCCATGCTTATTCTGCGGGCATGCGACGTGAGTGTTCCGCTCTGGCTATCAGACAATTTTGATGTATAGCTGTGTGCTCTTAGATGACCGGGTTCCAGGTGCCTGGGCTTATCCAACTGACACGACCTATGCTCAACGAAAGTCCGGACAAACGACCTTCCGCGTTAGCTGTCCTACGGGAATTTCACCTAATATATAGCTCGTACTTACATGCCGTAGTACTTTAATGAGGCTCAGATAAAGACTCGAATTACTTGGAAGACTCACCGTCAACCATCGTCCTGGCTATAGTTTTCGTGACTCCGCATGCTCTTTGGTAAAAGTACGTACGCATGCAGGAATTCAAGAAAACTACTTCGAGGAATCACCTTAAGTGCAATTTACAAGGTCACTGCACGTGCCTGTAACAAAACTCTGCAGTGGAAAACTCGGGAAGTGCTGACTGCGTCGACGTAAACCTTGCTTGATACTGGTATAACACTGCATCTGTAACAAAAACAAACATGGAGGGTGGTGGTGCGCAACTTTTCGGTGACTTCCCTGCCCAATTCTTGGGTGACGCTGCATGATAGACAAACGATGTAGTGTAGCCATATGGGTGACATTTCTACACATCTCATTACTGGCTGATGAAAAACCTGGGCAGATACAATATCATTATCATTCACTATAATTCTATAGGGAACGAGTGTCATCGCTTGTAATCAGTGCTATGGTGGTGATATTTCGATATCATCTGCATCGCCCCTCTTCGCCGAGATTTCCAAGTCCCTTGCCCTGTCCATCATCTTTCGGACCTTCTGCCATTCCATGTCAATGATTTTTCGCTGGTCAAGCCAGTCCATAGTTTTGTCCGCGTCTCCAAGGTTCTCTGGCGGTAAAATACCACCCACATATGCCACCTTCACAAACTTATTGTCATTGTCTCGTGCAGCCGTAATTTCGCGCTGAAGGGACATGTAAAGCGAGTACTGTGGAGGTAGGGTCAACAATAGTCATCAACCCAGAGGATACCTGATGAACCTCCCAATGGTTGAACTCATGATATACTCGCGTTCGGGCAGCACAGAAGCGTCCAAGGTGGAATTCCTTTCGCCTCGCTAGAGATCCTTTGTCCGAGTCTTCCGCTGAAGTATGGGATTCGCTGCCGTCAGATTCTTCATCCGTGAGGTCCTGATAAACAATGAGAGACGTTTCAGCAACAGGTAGGAAATCGAAAATCACCTCGAAATCACACTCGTCATAGGGTGCTCCACTGAGACGTGCGAGTAACGTTGAGGTTCGACCTCCCAGACGACATGCGTGACATCCAGGTGAGCTAAAGCGCATTCGAATCAAAGTGAGTTCAGGATATTTCTTGAGTGTTTTCTTGAACTCTGAACTCCAGACAGACGAGGCTACCAAGGAATCGCACATTCCAGCTAACTTCCGACGCGTGACTTGTAATGGTACAGAAAAATACTCTTCTCCTAAGAAATTACATTGTGTCGAAAAAGGATTTGATGTAGTGAAGTTGCTTACTCTTGAGTACATGTTTCATGAAGGGTCGTCGTTCGGGGAGAGGGCGTACAGCCATATGCACAAATAATTGGCAGATTACTTTGAAATGGTGTGTAAGATCTTGATGGGTATTCATACTAAATGCAACAGGAAGGTTGATGCTTTGGGTGCCCTCGACATTGTCTTCAACGATGAAATCGTCGTCGTCGCTGGTAATGGTGTTAGATAGGTCATCATCGGCCCCCTCGGAGTCGCCTGAATCGCTAGCTGCTTCCGATGATTCCCCTGAAGATCGAAGGACCCCCTGGCTGCGTTTTCTGCTTTTGAATTCTTGAAAGAAGGGGTGAGTCAATTCCTCACTAAAGGTGGCCATACATCCCACTTTTTATTTTTTGAAGGCTCTTCTGGTACTTCGTCTGCTGTCCACGAGTCCGCAAACGGCTCTCAAGTATTTCTGAGGGGATCCGTCAAAGGAGACGTATATCACATGTAGGGAGCTTACGAGTCTCGTCGACACTGCCATCGTCATCTTCAGGGGTAGGAGGTCTGACTCCTTTGATCAATTTGCGATGAGGCGGGGACGAGTCGTCGTCAGTGTCAACCATCACCTTTATCTTGCCTTTCCCCTTCCACCGCACAGGAATTCCGACATGTTCCTCGTCATCTTCCGCTTCGTTTTCGTCGAACCTATCAGTGGTTCTTCGTCGTTTGGGTCGACGGGGTGACTCGTCCTCGCCGCCAGTCTCGACTGTTTCTTCCTCGAAATGAATGACTCCTACATCGCTATCGCCACCATCAGCCCCATCTTTTGATTGAGTGGATTCATCTGAGCTTGCGGTTGCAATTCTCCTCCTTCGTTTCGATGGAGTCTTATGAGTAGATAGGTTACGCGGCGGCGAAGATTGTAGAAAGCCTGTCAGTCGTGTCTGTAGCTTGAGATTTCCTGGACGCTTATGAGCTGTGACTTTCTTGGGCATGAGTTCATAGACTGGCAGTAGTGTGACTGCAGTACTACGTAGTGGCCGACCTGCTTGAATATGTAATGTTGGTCAAAGACTTTCCTTTTTAGTACTACTCTATAGCGGCGAGCACTCCAGAGAATCGAATCCCCGCCTACTGGATTAGTTTCACCAGACGAACCATTACACGCTTCGAGGCCTGATATATAGGTGGCAGAATGGCGGAGGCAGCAAAGCTCTCCACGCCAGTATTGCGCGTCGACACACAATCTACACTGCGTACCCATGGATTACAGCGTAGCTTCTCTACCCTGGTCACGACGCCTACGTCTGCTACTTCACCCATCTTCCCTATTCCTTTGACTCCCAGAGAAGTGCAGGTGTCGCCCTTGGCACATCTCGCCAAATTGGCATCATTTCAGAGTGCCTCTCATGCCAAAGACGAGTCTCGGAAACTCCTTCGTTTGATTTTGGACCAGCTACGTGACAGGCCGAAAGCGCCGCCTGTTTTCGAGCACACCATTGGTATCCAAGCAGGCGATCGCGGAGAAACCGGAATTGGTCAGATTCTTGGTTTAGTCAAAAATACTCTTCGACGAGACAGTCTTCCCCACCCACCTCCATCCATTAATGAAGACAGCGACGAGGGCGACTCCACGGATACATTTTCAACGGACTCCGCGTTTGATCTAATGGTGCAGTTCAAGGAAGTACTTTTGTTTTCCATCTCCCAGGGCTGGCAAATATTTGAGGCAAGGTAGCTTTGGTTCCCATGGTCCGGGTCTTCCATCATACTTACGAGTGGATGCTCTAGCAATTCCGCTGGTGATTTCCCTTCGTTGCCTAAGCCGTCTTCCCCGTTCAACCTACGCGCCTCGCGGCGAAGCGGTATTAGTGGCAAGCATTCTAGATCACCTTCGCCAACCAAAGACAAGCATTTCTCGGCACCAGAACTACTGACCGAATGTATATCGGTCGTTGCATCGATAATATCCGAAGACTGCCGCTTCAAAATATCAAGTCCGAGACCATCAAGGCCATCGAATTCGTTGCAATGGGTATCGCTCGATGTTGCGCAGTTGTTGGTTCACCTCAACCGTCAGGAGCCGTCAGTTGTCTCTCGCATTGCATCTGCCGTGATTCCAGCTTTCAATACCTTTACACCTGAAATGTATCCTCGGTTACTGGCCTTCTTCGATGGCGTCATACTAAGAGGTGTCCTAGAGGATCTAAGTGGCGAAAGGGGTGAGTCAGTATCAAAGAAGGGTACATCTGCATATTCTGTTACCATTTACTGTGGTCTGAGTTTTTTGCAGGAGAGCATCCTGGGGTTCAGGGTGAAGCTCCTGCAGTTTCTATCCAGGTCTTTGAAGCGCCAGATGAAGAGCCTGGTCTACCCTGGAAACCTTGGAACGCAATGGGGACGATTGCGACTTCAAGAATCCAGTCGAGCAACGCTCCTTTGCAACCGTTACCAGTTTATCATCTTAGTGCGATTTTGTCACCTCTGTTGGCCGCTATACTGGAGGCCATGGACCCCAAAGCATTATCTCCACTAGCCATGCACAATTTTTGCCGGCTGGTTAACACCCTTGTGACACTCAAGAAAGACGCATATTTGGACGTCCTACAGGTCGTGGCGTATCATACTTCAGCATGTCGTCGCAATGCCCTAAGCCTCCTCACCACCTTTTGGCCCGCGGCTATGGGGCATGTTGTCGTCAGCAATGCATTGCCTATCTTCAGCTTTGCAGAGATGGCTCTCGAGAAAGGCGACATTACAATGCCTCAAAATGTAACGCATCCTCACGCCCATAATTTTGTTCCGTGGCGATTCAAATCATTAAACCAAGTTACAATTTTCCAAGTGCAGCATTGTCAATCCTGCTTGAGTGCCATGCATGGATTCGGACTGCTGTGTACTGCCTGCATGTGCGCTGTGCACTTTAATTGTTACGATTACCCCGATGGTAACGTACTCCTTGAGTACGCCGCAACCTCCGATGGCGACAATGGAAAGATGGTCGTTCATCGGTATTGTCTGGTTGCTCGATCAAGACTGGACATCGAGGCGTACAAGATCCGAAAGGCAGGCCACGTTTTTGTCCTTGCTCATATTTTCACCCTTCCCTTGTGCACCTTCTGCGGTGATCCGATTTGGGGATGCCAGGCTTTGCATTGCATCTCATGCAGGTTATTCATACATTCTCATTGCTCAACCTCAGAGGGCTCAGACCTTCTGTTCTGTGGAACCGTGGAACTCAATTCTACTCACATGATGGTGTCCTTATCCAAAATTCGACAGTCCTTTACCGACTTCTACGCTGACATATTTCTTTCGCTTGAGGATCTCGGTAAACAGACCTACGAAGAGATATCAGTGTCCGCCGCCACTCTTTGGATACAGTTACAAATCTATAACAACGGCCTTAGTCTCGGGTCCTTCGCCATTTCCAAGCAGAGTGTCAATGCCGACTCACAGGAATTCGAGTTGCCATATCTAGTGGAGTTATACGAAGCGTATCTCTTATCTGGGAAGCTTCCAGTATCCCCCAGTCTCGTCGAGTATTTACAGGCAAATTCTCATCAAGCATCCGTGCATTCCATCATGTTCGATTGGCCAACTCTGGCTTACATCGCTTCCACCGTTAAAGCGCCATACGATGTTCAAAATCGCGCTACTGGAGGCTCACGGGGCTTTCTGAAGGTAAATGGGATTGGAGGACATGTAGATGACGACGTCCCTCGCCATCCTTTTGAAGTGATGCCTCTGGGACACATACGGGATGCCCTTGGGTACGAATTCAATATCTTCTCTGAAGGCTCCGCGCGACATTGTTTATCGCACTTGCACAAGCTCGGATTTTTCTCCTCCGCCGGCCCCGAACCATTTGTACCCATGCGTTCGATCCCAGATAACCAGGAGTGCTACTTTCCCCTTCCATTGGGGTTTGACTTGTCTGTTGATGTGGAAACACTCGTGTCCGCGATCGAGTCATGCCTTTCTGATCTTGATCTGTCCGTGAACGAAACTGGTCTTCTCCTACTTATGAGACGCTTTCAGCCCAATGGTCTGACGTCAGAATACGCGTTGCATCGATTGACGCGTATGCTTCTCCGTTGGATTCTTTCTGAGGTGTGTCATTTTGCATGTAAGGATCTCTTTCTGACTGCTTGTGAAGGACGATTGCCTTGCTACCATTCTTCGCGACTGTGTCTCCGTTGGTCGCCACCTTCCAGGGGTCCGTACCCCATCAGACCCTATCTCTTGGCCATACCCACGGGACTGGCGTCGCATTCCAACAAGCTCAGTGAATAATGGCGGAGACTATGTTGCATCTCGGAGAGCTTTACTACACGCCTACGTGGCTGGATGGCTTCTTTCTCTGCATAACTTAGACATTTCTGCCTATCCTTCCATTATCTTCGACGCAATACGCGAATTTGTGACTGACTATGCATCCAATGTCGATGCACTGCACTTCACTCGTGAACGTGTAAGAGTGCTGAAACGCATTCATGGGACATCATCTTATCTCTCATTGCAGGACACATGTGAAAATGCCGACAGTTGTCTGAAGTTTATCATCAAGCTTTCCCAGACATCGGTTACTTTCACAGCACTGGATGATCTCTTTCTTCTGTGGCTCAAAAGCTTGGAATATGAAGTGTTGGATACAGCTGTGAGTGTATCGTCAGGTTGGTGGATTACTCTCATCAAGCATCAGTCCATACCAGCAGTGCAACGCTTACTTAATAAGGATGGTGACAGTGCCGCTCGCTCTAGCACGTATGTGGATGCAACCCTGACAAGTTTCGGTGACAATGGGATGAAATTAGCGGATCCCTGGGGCACTGTTCAGCGATTTACCGAACGCCCAGACGGCCTTACCAGTGGACTTATGTGGCTTCGCCTTTTTGCCCGTTCAGGAGTTGACATAGACACCTCAATCATTGCTGAATACAACAATCTCATGCTCGGCAGAAGGCCCACACTGGCGCAGGGTGTCATACTCATGGAGGCTATCTTGATTTCAACTTGGTTGAAATCAATGGGGCGACAAGAATTGCAATCAATAATTACTCAAATGATGACATTCTTTCAGCCAGCGGTCCAGACGAGCTTGCAATCGTCAAGTAACATGACGTTAGCGTGTGTAATAATTTATTGTCATGGTCCCTCGCCAAACTGAGATAAAATGGCCAAGGGCTACTACATTCGTCCGACGTTCATTGTCGATATGTCTTCTGCTCTATGGCTGCGAAAGGCGCTTGTTACTCTCCTCGGGCATGGTGGATAAAGAGGAGGTTGATGAACTCCCTCCCAGGTGCGCAAACGGAAGGTTAGATGATTCTTCTTCGTGCTAAGAAATAAGATAGGAGGAAACTCAATGTTCGGACAGAGCTATCCTCCGATCCTATTATAGTCGACCAACACCTGATGACCACACTGGATGAGTATGTCAGGTGGGGTAACGAAGACATTGCCAGTTTAACAGCAAGGTTTCTCTACTCGTTTATAATGAATTCATCCCTCTTGAAGACTTACGAAGTAGACAATTTTATCTTGAGAAATGGAAAAGTACTTTGTTCGTGGTATGTTTTGCTCGGTTATTTATGGTTGGCGCTTGTCACTTTTACACTACAACTAGTATCTGGCAGCTTTATGAAGTCCGTCACCCTAGCCTCTCGAACCTGAGGGCTTCGCTTCTCCTTCGGGTTTTGGTTGTCGATGTTGTTCCCTTTCGTGAACTCCTTACCGAGACGTTTTCCACGCTTTCAACTTGGGAGTCGAGGTCCGTTTAGTAATTCAATATTCGGCGTTTTGTAAACCTAACTTTTCACCCTTATCAGGCTATCTGGGGCATCCCGGTTGTTCCATATCATCATGGATATCCAAAGCCCGACGTGCCAGGTTCAATATCCCCAATGGCAACATCATGTTTTGGACGTTTTTTACTTCTTTTTCCAGTTAATCTGGTTGGACAAAAAGGTAAGTTGGTGCTGAGACCAAAAGTGTGCTAATACAGATGCCTCGTAGGAGGAAATCAGGGCAGCAGTATTGATGTGGACTGAAACACTCCTACCTACCCATTTGGAGGCTATCGCGTCATGCTGGAAAAGTGCACTACCCGTACTACAACCTTCAGAACGTCTGCGCCTCGTCACTTTCCTGCTTCAGCTTCAGCCGCACTTCCCGACATGGAAAGGTAAATTTCTCCTTGGACTCCACAAGCTCCCACCGGTTTCTGATGTCGAAATTTAGCCCTATCTTGGAATGACATCATCAGAGCACTTTTAGAGGATGACTGCATGCAAAAGAGTGGAGGGAAGGAAGATAGCCCAGCTGGACTACATTCTGTATGTAACTTTGACGTCCATCGCGAACGAGGACCTCATCGTTCTGTAGGGAATGTATGGCCCTTCAACGGATTGCCTGGCATCCGCCAGTCGATTGAGCTCAGATCCTTCACAGTTCAGGGTACCTTTTTTTTCCTTGTAACACCATCAGTTTCTGAAATATTCATAGGTGGCCCTCTTACAGCTCAGCCTTCAGATGATGGAGAATGGCATGGAAGTAGATGTTCTATCCTGCCTCAAGTTGAAATTACATCTTGTCAAGATTCTCGGATTCAACGATGTCGAGGCAATCCCAACTTCCACTGGGAGGGCCTTTTTCGTTCGCTTCGAACTGTTGGAAATGATGCCTGTGACATGCTTTCCTTGTATCCATGCTTTCCCGCGACTTTTGGATGCTTCACATGATTTCGAACTCCCGCCCTCCGTGATGGGGAGCTCTCTTGCTGACGATGATAAGCCGTGTCGTGTTCTTGTCGGGACGGTCTTCATTGACATTATCCTAGCCGTCATGGGCTCATCACTTGATCTTTTATCCCTCCCTGTTTTAACCCTTAGGAGCCTCCTTGAGGCTTTAATGGTCATTGTATTCAAGCATGATTTCGGTAGCATTGCTATCAAGCATCTCGACGTCCCACTCCGGAAGGCCCTGCGAAGGACATTGGAGCTTTTACTTCTCGATATCAGTTACGAATTGCGCCAGCTTGCATTGTCTGTGATGCAGACATACATAAAGAGAGGGACAGCCATATCAGGGATGCTTGCAGTGTAAGCAGCACAGTCATGGCGATTCTGATTTCATTCACAACATCCTCTAGGGACTCGATTGAGAAGGCTACTGCGCTCATTGTTTCCCTTAAACACAGTGAAGACCCTCTAGTTTTCCAAGCAAAAGCATTCATTGAAACCAATCTCGTGATGTTAGTTGTCCTGCGCCTCTGATTAGTATTCGCTTACTGAATGTTGTATGGGAACAGGCTTGTCCCGAGTGGCATTTTCTGTAGTCTATGCAGGGTAATTTGCAAATTTCGCGATTATTGGTGGTCTAATTCGTTTCAATAACTAGCGCCAGCCAAATCCTGACTTCTATGAAGTACTCAAGTCCATCATCCAAGCCCGTAATGGACGCTCCAATGACGCGTCGCGCAACTTTCAAGAAGAATTGTTACGGAGTATTACATCGCAGCCACCGGAAGTAGACTGGCAGATCAACCACAACCTTGCACAAAATATTAACATGTTTGTCGAAGTCGTCCTTTGTGAAGAAGTGAGCGATGACACTTTGAGAGGTACGGAAGGCAACTCTCTATTACTGTGTTGGAGATTTCCGAAATCGTTTCCTAGATTTGGCGACCTGGACTATGGAAACAGCTCGACGTGCATCGGCATTGGGTATTAATAGCCCTTTCGATCACAATACTCTAGTCTCTCTCGGAGCCAACCTTTTGCGGTTCAAGAGAGTAGCTACTCACCAAGTGGGTCCATTTGCAGATGATCTGCCCTGACTGAACTCCTGTAGGGTTTATTTACTTACGTCGAGAATGTCTTCAGAATTGCGCTACTCAGATCCAATCTGCGCAAAGAAACCATTCTACTACTCTGTGCCGCCGCATCATTTAACGGAGCTCCGTCGGATCGTTCGCTTTCTCGAATCATAATTGAAAGTGTCGATGAAATACTGAGGCTCAAGATGAGGGTGACACCACTAACCTTGGCATCCCTGATGGAGGTGTGTTTTCTACGTGATATGGAGATCCTATTATGACCATTTTTATACAGGCCGTTATGAGCAGACAGAGAGGTAAACATGCAGGAGATGACATGTTCCAGTCCGCGATACCGACACTCGCCCAAAGTGCCATTTCTTTTCTCCAGAACCATACTTGGTCTGCGAGTGAGACTGACGACGAGTTAACCGCTTCTCTCGCCGTGGCCCGGTTTATCTTCTACGCTGTCGACCGGGGTTATGTACTAAATGGTGATAACATCTCACAAGTATGCTCTCCAGTTAGTGCATTGTGTTGATGACTGATTACCTTATGTTTAGCCTCAGTCGCGTCCAGACATTGCGATTCGCTTGTGGATTATTCTGCTTCTGGCAGCGCTATCAGGCCCATCGACAAGCACGCATGGCACCCTGATGTTGTCCCAATTCGACCATTTTTTGTCTCCGTACACCAAGACCCTGGGGATGTACGTCCAAGAACAGGTGACACCCCCCGAGACAGCGGCAGCGGACATTGAATATGCATATCTTGCGATGAAAAGTTGGCTCCTACTTTTATACAAGTTATCTTCGGGCAAAGAAAGAGCCGACTCTCGAGGTGGATTAACGCAAAAAATCTGGAATGAACTCTGGCCCCCTTTTGAGAGCCTGGTGAAACTGCTTTGGCAGGGCAACAGAGATGAGATGCTAGTATGCCTCCACGCCATCCCGTAATACCTGTATTCACCGTGGCCCAGCAGCCCCTGACAACCACAGTTTGGTCATCTGTGGCTAACTTATTCATTTTTATCCTTCAATCTCGGTCTCCCATTGCACTCGACTCGATACCTTGTCTGACTCTATTGCGCAATTTCAAGGAGTCAGGGCGGAGGAACTCGGCTCTCAGCAAGGTGAGTGATAGGAAGGTGCGCTGAATATTATCTAAGTCATCGTCATACAGTTGGCGAGAGTAATAGATGGGGATGTCCTGCCAGAGTTACAGTTGGAAGCAATAATCTCCCAGATGATAAAAGACACGGCGAATGCAGAGAAACTGCGTAGCTTGGACAAGCACGCCAAAGCGATGGGAGATCGGCGGCGAGTACCGACATAGGGCGAACCGTGTCTGTAGATGCATAATGTAATGAGGGACCTGCAACCACTATGCTGCCCGAAGCTTGGCCTTTTGGGCCTTTCTTTTCTTCTCCTTTATGACAGTGCTACCGACAAAGAAGCCAATTCCCGAAAGTCCAACGACGAGGATGAATGCTGGTAACCGGACAGCCCATTCACGCGGGGGGAAGTACCCATGTATGGGACTCGATACGTCAAAGAAAGGCTACAAATTGATAACCGATGGTGTTAATGGGGGACAAAGCACAGGGGTCGTGAACACTGACGAGGAGAATAGACCATGTTGTGTAGTAGGTGAACACGAAAATGGCAGTCAGGAGCATCGTACCTCCAAGAAGTTTGTCGCTCAAGGCCTGTGTTGCAACTAGTAAGTTGGTGCTGCCACGAGCACGTCACTACTAAAGCTCACCATTTGTCGATATCCTGAGGGGTGGAGGAGTTCAAGGGTGAGTGGAACGAACCGTTTGCAAGTGGCGGATTTGGTAAGACCCTGGACTCACCACCACCAGCCAGGCTCTGACTCTGAGGAAGATTTCTTTCCGACACTACTAGCCCCGTGGTACTCATCCCTCTATCTAGGTCTTCTGACCGCGGCTTTGATGCCATACCTGGAGGCCAGCACCTGAACCCATGAGCTCATTCGCTTTTGCGTCACTCGCCCACATCCGGATACTTCTCATTCCAGTTGGCCCAATTCCGAGGGACGTATTTGACGCTCATGCTACAGACATCAGAGCATTCGACTCCATACGCCTCGGGGACGTTCCAGGAGATGCCAAGGGCGAGAAAGGTTCGTTTCACCTTACAGTTATCCCATTGCCCAGCCCCACCTTCCTTCAGCTCGTTTCATTCCCAACCCTCTCTCAAGTGGTTATCTTCACCTAAGCTTCTCATCGCGCCCGAGCTCGCCAACTCATGACTCGCTATATCTTTTTCGGCCATCACTCTTCAATCACGCTATAATTGGGGTTACCGCGTACTCTTCCACTTACACACCGGATGCTGCCTTCGAGCAACTGGAGAACGTGATATCCGATATTTCTCCAGAAAATTCGCCGTTTCCATTTTCCAAGATGTGCTTCATGTTTCAGAACGAGGATAGCCCAAGCGGAAACCTCCACGAACCCCCCCCTGGTGTGGTTGTGATACCAAGCGTTATGGGCAATAAGAAGCTTTACATCGGGACCCTGCTAGCAGATCTATGCTCTCAGGTATTAGGTGAATTCGGTCGAGTGGTGTGTCCTCCAATTCAGATGCGGGAAGCGAAGTATCTCATTACAATAGGTTCAAGTTCTGGAAACACCCGCTGGGAACGAGCATCTAAATGCGACGCTCTTCCCAAAGCTCCCCACCAGCGCAGATATGTCAAGTGCTGCTGAGTCGCACTCATATCTCGGCGCGTCCTCATCCTCCGCAGTCCAGACAATTTGAACTGAATCCCTCTACAGCTCCAAATTACGGTATTAAACGTAATTCTTCTGTCGGTACAGGGTTATATCCGTCCTCGACTTCTCTACATCGCCAATCTACCCTGGGACCACCTCCTGTCAAAAAGCGCTTGAGTGGTTTGGGAGCAATCTCTTCGCATGCAAGGCTGTACAAAGTATATGGTGATTTCTTCCTCTTGGCTGGTCGAACGCAAGATGCCCAGATCTGGTCCGTGATTATTGGACTTTGTCCAGAAACCGCTATTGATTTCATTGGGAAGGTATCAGGAGGCATTGAACCTGTTCAAGGCTGGGTCCGACCCGGTGTGGCAAGCGTCCGCCATTGAAGGCCTAGCTATCATTTCGGTGCTTGATCTATGGGCTTCCGGGCAAGGTCTGGTAAGTTTTGGCGATACGGCTTAACATGTGTATAGTTGACGTTACTCTGCAGCAAACCTCAATCAGTGACATGAAAGAGCCCTGGATGGAAATTTATGATCAACTCTCGCAAGTGATCGCACTGTATCTGAAATCTTCTACTCCCCTAGAGCCGCCGCAAGATTACACCTTGCTTGCCTTCATTTACACAGTAGCTGTCTTAAGACAGACTTCACTTCTTTTCTGCGTCTGGTCATCTAAGGGATGGGGTGCTTTGGCATTCGTCTCAATGTTGCAACCTGGATCTACATCATACTTACAGAAAATCATCTCCGACAACTCGTTAATCAACCTTGAGCGCCTGAGTGCCATAACGGGGATCACCCGTTCTCAGATCGCAATTACTCTTTCTCAGGCACATGGACCCTGGCTATTACATCTCGATCCTTATCAACGTCTTGTTATTTTGCAATCAATGGCAAGCATCTACAGCTGCCTTGGGTTCAAGAGGAAGGAGATATACGTGCTTCGGGAGGTCGTCAGTTGTATTATGGATCTGGTGGTCTGCGGGCGCGAGCAAGATGAACAAATCCGGAAGTCGGACGTAGGAAGTGCTGGTCTCACAGTGCGCAATGGTCTATCCAGTGGCGATGAGCCTGCAACATTAGCAGGGGGTGTAGGCATACGCCGGAACGAGAGTTGGGATGGGAATCAAAGTATCCTCAGGCTCCTCTACTATACCTGCAAAGTACTTGGCGTCAATCTGGAGTCGGTAAATCTAGCGGACGCACTGACCGGAGATGGGTCCAAGGTAGATGACCTTATGAAAGGAGACAAACCCCTTCCCGAGGATCTGGACATGACGAAGTCCCCCAACATATCATTCGGATGGCCGGAACTTCAGGTTGGTGTGATTCGAGAGGCAATTGCAGTAGCCGAAGCCCTTCCCGGTCGGTCATCATGCACACCGTAGCATCTTGGGGACTGATGTTTCAGTAGACCACCTGGCCGTTGCTCGCATTTCGCTGTCGGCGTTGAAGACGATGCGCACTGTCCTAACTGCCAGTGATCAGTTTCACCTGTACCAAACGGCGTCAAGGTCTCTCAATGTACTGCAACGGCGTGGCGAAACAACCACCGTTGAATGGTGGGCCGGACACCTACCTCTAAGCATTGCTCTGATGCCGTGAGCGAACCTACTCTCAGTTTTCTTCCAGCCGCTTATAGAAAACAAGACTCCCTTCTTACAGATTTCCGAATGAACAATCCAAGTCACTACTAGCCTCAAATGTCGCTTCGGAAAACTCTATTGTAGCTGGAGTGGTCGACCCATTCCTATACAATCCTCGCAAGTCGACCAATGTGCAAGTAAGTACAATTTCTGCCTCTGGACCACAATCCTTTTTCATCCATGACAGGGAAAATGTATTCTCGTGCAAGGCGAGGTGGCAGAGCTGACTATCACCTTACACAATCCTTTTGTATTTGACCTTGAATTGCAGAGTGTATCTCTAATGTGCGTTATTTGACCCCCATTAACACCATGCTTACTGTCCAATTTACCAGCACAAGCGGTGTAACCCTTGAATGCAGTCCTTTATCATCAATTGTTCTTCGTTCAAACTCCTTTCACAAGCTTCTTGTCTCAGGTGTTGCGAAGGAGTCAGGCGTTCTAATTATCAAGGGCTGTATTGTCCAGGCACCTAATGGTGCACCCCAGGAGTTCTTACTTCCAGTTTCTACGGAAACGGAAGAAGACCACCGAAATCGAAGACGAAGTATGGTTAGATGCGAGAGCGAGCGGACCAAGTATACTGGCCTCGATTCCCTGCCCTGGGAGAGGGGCGGAAAACGGTTCAGTGCAACGCAGCAGCCCCAAAAAACCAAACCCCAATACCTGGAATGTGTAGTTGTGCCTGAGCAACCATTGCTCCGCGTGAGGTGGACCTCACTGACCCATGGTGCGCTTATGCTTTACAACGGAGAAAGGTATAGAAGTCATTCTGTGCAGTTTGGAACTGAGACTGAATGTTTAATTTCAGGTCTAGCATCCGGCTCACTCTGGAAAACGTGTCCGCATGGTCGATAGACTTCTTAAGGCTCTCCTTTGAAGACTCCACAATCCTCCCTGCACAAGAGGCATTGTCTGAAGGAGAGCTGAGCGCCTTTGAGGCATATGAAACTGAATATGATCTCATTCACCGAAAAGTATTTTCCTGGGACTGTGACAAGGAAGTCAAAGTCGTTGCTCCGGGACGAAAGATTGTATTGTCTGTGACATGCTTCGGGAAACTGGGATGGTATGTTGTGTGAGAACTATGTGATATATTTCTCATTCTCTCTCAGCAGTAGCGGTGCCGTGCATATCTCATATGCTCATCTGCACCGCCACAACGAAGATGAAATGGAGACGTTCTATACGAGACAGTTGACACATCCAGTGACTGTGACGGTGTATCAGACACTCGAGTGTTCTGACATGAGTATCATGCCAATGGGCGCGCTTAGCAATCTCCCCTCTGCTCAGGTTAACCTGAGAGATATTACCTCCGATAGTTTGCATCAATGGTGCTTATTTTCTATCGAAGTGCGTAACACGTATGGCTCGCCATTCGAAGTGACTTTCACTAGGTCGCAAGATGGTATGCATCAACTAGTCTTTCACATTGGCGTGTATTGATGTTTTGATCAGGTACCGAAACAGCAACAGAACCATCCATAGTACCTCCTGGATGTACCTCAAGGTGCCTTGTTCTGGGTAATTCCTACTGTTCTTGAAATAACACATCTTTAATTGTTCAGGATTATCCTACCTATCAAAAGGTTCAGACTCAGTGAAGAGTTGATTTTGCGGCCCATCCCAACACTTTCTGACCGACAATTTGTGGTTGCTAAGACGAGTTCAAGTCAAGTAGACGAGGAGGCACAGTGCGAACTTTTCTGGTATCGTGAAGAGTTACTGAAGATCGCCCATGGACATTGGAAAGAAGTACGACTTACTGCGTAGCCTAAATTTTTCCTGCATGATTCTTTTTTTTTCAGGCAAATGGAAACAGATCTGGCGATTTATCATTCCGAGAACAACGGATTACGAAGCAAATGTTGAATGCTCTCAAGACGGATTTGGTCCATGTTGACTTATCATTTGCTCGCTGTGAAGTGGAGGATGACCAGCCCACACCACTCGAACGCCTGGGAGGTAAATTTTGTATCACACCAAATACGATCGTTAACCTACGAGTCCGGGTTACCAACACGAGTTGTTCGTCTAACATCTCGATTTTTATTTGAAACAGCTGACGGCGTTTAATAGCATCCCAGTTTGACGTTGTGATAAACCTATTGCTGAGCCCGGAGGAACATATACTGTATGAAGGGATGCTAACGGGTATACCCTTGGGCAAGGTAAATTGTGGCCAGTCGAGGGTCATCGAAGTCCCAATTTGCTTCCTGTGCATGGGACAGTTCGAGGTTGGCGCAGAGGCTCGGATACTGGGTATTGTAGGAGAGAGTGGGCGAGCAGGGATTGGCTGGCTACATGTCATTGTAAACGCGAGTGGACAGGATTAGCATGCTTCATGCTCTGTTATGTTTAAAAAAATGAGAAAAAAAGTAGGAAAAAGATGGTCCCACCGAGGATTGAACTCGGGACCCTTGCATTTCGGTAACCTCATAAGTACAATGCTCTACCACTGAGCTATGGGACCAGCAATAAGGGCTTCGCCTATAGCCACTATGGATGCCAGGTTGCATGAGGTTTCAACGTCTTCCATCTACTTGCTACTCAAGCTTCAAGGCTCAGCTAACCTGCGTTCTTCCTCGCACCCAGTAGGAGTAATGTGCAGAAATCTTGTCCCGACTCTCCTTCCTTGCTCCTCCGAATGAGTGATCCATATGATAGCTTTGAGTTCGCTTTCCGCAGACCTTAATTCATTGTAGATGAAGCGCTCCACTAGAGCGGTAGAATGCGAGTCCAACGCTGACGTGGGCTCTGTGATAGATGCAACATCATTCTTCCGTCAACAATACTTGCAATCAAACTGACCATCTAGTAAAAGGACCTCAGCGGCGTTGAGGCCGACCGCAGTAGCGAGTGCAATCCTCTGAGACTCTCCGCCACTCAAGTTAGACCAGTTCCGGTCCCACAGTTCATCATCGATGCCCCAATCCTTGGAAATTTCGATGGGATTCGAGTGACTAGCAGTCTGCCTGGCCCTGCGAGAGCGGAAAGATGTGACAGTAACTAGGAAATCACGAGGTGTTCCTGAAAGGAGGGAAGGCCTCTGAGGGACGTAGGAGACCTTTGTCCTGTACGTAGGCACCCCTAGCGAAGGTATTAAGCTCCGTGATACGGATCGGCGGCGTCATATGGACATACCATAGAATTTGGGTGTTCTGCAAGGGCCAAAGTAGTCAAGTGCAAGTCTCGAACGTGTCATGCAGACTTACTGCCCCCTATACAGTAGCTGGCCAGTGTAGACATTCAAGTGAGCAAGGCATTTGAGAAGGGTGGTCTTTCTTTAGGACACGTCACGACTATACCTTCTGCTGGACGAAAAAGCCTACCCAACGCCACTTTTACCGTGTAGAACGACGACGTCTCCTTCATTAATGTCGAAATGCACATTGGAAAATATTGGGTGGTCCTCGTCTTTTGCGCAGCTGAGATCGCAGACTTGGAGTAGTCTCGCCATTATTTTTGCTTAGTGTTTTTGGCAAATCGCTTTCCCGGTCTCGAGCAACATTTCTCACGGATGAGATGGAATGTTTGCGTGCAATAAATGCCCTACTAGTATGAATCTATGTATTATATCATCGGCGGTTGAGAAGGCATTCCCATCTCTTCTGGAGTCAGGTTTGAGCTCTCTATCATCACACCAACGCCTACTTTAGCAGCATTCTGCGTTGCCATGTTTCAGATCAAATTCGGAAGCCAGGTGCGAGGAACTCACCTTGAAGTGATCGATCTCACCAGCGACCAAGAACGCAAAGGTGGGAGCAAACTTCTGTTCTAGCAAGGCAGATACCTTGCCTGTGGAATCCAGTTGTGCCCTGAACGTTGACATACGAAGGTCATATTTAGCACCAAGCGTGGCTATCGCGTCTCTTCGTGAAGGAGCTGCAATGACCTGCAGATCTGCTGCGACTTCCACCTTGTCGCTTAATTTATGCCAGTAAGTGGTCTGAAGTATTCCGGACGGCTGGATCTGGGCGGTTGCTATCCAGTCCTTTTTGGTGCTCGTGTACTTGGCAAGGTATGAAGTCGCGAATTCCGTCAATTCCGGAGACTGTCGTTGGTAAAGAGTTTCAAAGCCGAGAGCAAGGTTCTTTGTCACAGACTGGAAATAACTCCCAATGTATATCCCGGAGAGGTCGGATGGTGTAGGGTTGACTGCTTTGAAGTTCAGGGAGTAATCCCGCCCCTGATGGTCGTGCTCCAGTTGCAGCATGCTGTGACCAGGCTGATGCGAGAGCTGCACGCGAGGGTAAGATACGAGACTGGTAAGGAGAGCTAAAATCGAACCTGGGCCTGCAGTTTAGAGATGGACTGCTCCGACCAGCCTTGGTTGAACCTAGCATTCACGTTCCCCTCGTGATCGAGGTTTCCTTGCAAGAAGATCTAAATCATTGGGCGCGTCAGGACAAGATGGGTAACTGGAGGAAGTATGAAATCACACTGTTGGTAGCATATACGGCACCAAAGTTATATGCTGGAGGTACCGCTTGGGAGCCCAGCGTAAATGAATGGGATACTTGGAATGCAGGGTTTACAGAGAGACTCTTGTTAAGGTCAGCTCTAGCACCGTCGAACATAAAATTTGTTAGGTGAGTTACTGTGGAACTTGCGTTACTGGAGAGGATTGAGGCTTAGGCTGGACATGGGGACGTACACTTGACTTCCTTCTGCAAATTCTCGACGGTGCCGGGGTTGGGAAGGTCCAGTAACCTCCGCCATTCTGAAAAGCGAGTGAAAAGGTTCGCTATGGGAGAAATGAACGAGTTCTTCTCAACAGGATCAGGGAGCGATGGCACGGAGGCCTGTCTCGCAGGAGAGTCGGTGGAGGCCATGGACGACGCGAATCTCCACGAAGAGAAATCACCAAAAAATATATCGAAGCGTGAACAGATATTCCCCCTTTTGGTCACGGATACGTTTCGCTGCCCGACTAGAGAAAGACCTTTCAAAGCCTCAACGATGATGACGCCTGTGCGTTACATCTTACTTGTTCTCGCTATCCTGGTCAGTCCATGTTTCGGGCCATTCAGCTAGTCTCACCTTTCCCTAGCTTTCTCTGCACTATCTCCTTAGCTTAACCCACGAAGGATATGGAAAGGCCACCTCTGTGTCCCATCTCACCAACTACGTCAATGGCCCACAGCCCCCATACAAAGATGGCGTCCCAGAACAATATTACAAGCCTTCAGACCCCGTCCAACTCCCCGAACGAAAAGCCAACGCCACCTTTGTCGTGCTTGTACGCAATAGCGACGGTCCTAATATCATGAACAGCATGAAGCAGATCGAAGACAGGTTCAACAGGAAATTTCAGTACCCCTACGTCTTCCTCAATGAGCAACCCTTCACGGAAAATTTCAAGAAGTCCATCTCTCATGGCACTATTTGTGACGCACATTAAACCCTCCCATTCCAGGTACATATCACAGCTCACTGATGCCCCAGTGGAGTTTGGCCTCATACCTTCTGACCACTGGGGTCAGCCCGACTGGATCGACGAGGCAAAAGCCACAGCAGCCCGTGAAGATATGATAAAAAATAATGTTATTTATGGTGGTATGTGGCTTACATGTCACTCATTTCATACCAACTGACTTGTCGCGTCCCAGGGAGCGTGCCGTACGTACCTAATTATTCTGACCGATAGCCCTTGTCTTGATATCCTTCCCAGGTATCGCAACATGTGCCGATTCAATTCGGGCGTGAGCATGCGTTTGTTCCGGCTTCGTGAAGATCCCTGACGGTTAACTTAGTTCTTTTACAAACAAGAACTCCTCCAGAAATACAAATACTACTGGAGAGTGGAGTGAGAATCGAGATCTTTTTCCTTTAGTGACATCCTCATATGTTGCAACGTAGGCCGGACGTCAAGTTCTTTTGCGATATTGACTATGACCCTTTTCTACTCATGCAGGATCAACAAAAGGTTTATGGTAAGCTCCTCTACTCTAAAGAAACTTTTTAGGAGTAACACAAACGTAGGCTTCACCATCTCTCTCTACGAATATGAGGCAACTATCCCCACTCTGTGGGAAACAGCGAAAGGTATACTATACCGGCATCAGCGTGCATCAGCGTCCTTAAGAATTCTCAGAATTCATCAAGGAACATCCAGAGTATCTCCCAGCCGACAATGCCATGTCTTTTATCTCTGATGATGGGGGTCTGACATACAATCGGTGTCACTGTACGTTTTTTCCCTAGGTTGGTCCCATAAGATTTGTTTTCATCTTTCTCTTTAGTCTGGAGCAACTTCGAGATTGCTGACATGGATCTCTGGCGAAGCGAAGCATACACAAAGTTTTTCGATTACCTCGATCATAAGGGTGGCTTCTATTACGAGGTACCTTGGCCACTATCAATCACCGCACTCCTTCTCATCCATCGCGTAGCGCTGGGGAGATGCACCCGTGCATAGCTTAGGTGCAGCATTATTCGCAAACAAATCACAAATCCATTTCTTCAATGACATTGGATACCGACACGAGCCCTTCCAACATTGCCCACAGGGTAATCTTCATAAGAATGGCAAATGCTGGTGCGACCCAGGCTCAAACTTCGGCAAGTGACCTCCTCTATCAGAGTCCAGCACCTTAACATGTTGCATTTCGTCTCCAGATTACGAATGGTACTCGTGCTTGAGCCGATACGACAAACTATTCTAATTATTCGTTGCCCTATGTTTAATGATGCCCGAATCTTCCAGCACAGGAGCAGGTGTGGCTCTGATTGGGTGATACAGTTCATACTAGACCATTGTCAGTGGATACCCTTCTGCTGTAATAACACTGCAGAAAAAAAGATGTGACAACAAATAATACATATGATATACAAGAGTGTGTAGATCCCGGTGAGTATGAATAGTCGTAATGTGTGGTAGTAACTCCGCAGGCGACAGCGAACACATCAGAGGATGGACTGTGAATAGTACTGAAACTATGCGGAAGGTCATGGGGTGCAAGCCTGGGCGGATGAAGGAAATAACGTACAGAATCATACAACCGTGTCCAGTTAGAACCTATTGAACTGTCAATCAACCTGTCGAGGTATTCGTGGACAAGAGAATGTGTGAGGGCTGGTTGGAACCGATCTCGGAGTTGGTTCGCCGTCTGCTCGCCAAATGCAGCGAAGCAGGGGAGTGTAGAATCTAGTCAAGGTTTGTAGTCAAATCTCATCCAAACGAGTCGAAATGATGTACCTTTCTGCATCAGTTCCACCAATGCTACCCATCTCGTCAAAGAGCCAGCCAAAAAATTAAAACTATTTCCACTCACTGATAATCCTATCGCAATGTTTCCGTGCAACTTCGAATCCTTCGTGGAATAACCGCTTGAATTCCAAGAATGGCTCACCGTTGATACCACCAAGAACTTCGACGTATTCTGGTGGTAGCTTGAACGGTGCGGCCTCGAAGCCGATATTACCAGGGGAATTGGAGAGTATGAAGCCAAAGTCAATGTGAATGAGATGCCCTTCACGATCAAGCAGGATATTGCCATTATGTCGGTCCTTTATCTGGAGAAGGTATGTAACAATGGAATACCCTGTCCGCATGCAGCAATCGTTGGTGTCGTATTGATGGGGCGGAAGAGAATTTCACTTGCCTGCGAGAGACTTGGCAAAGTTACGTTGTGCCCGGACAAACTTTGCCATTGACGGGTTGCCATATGTTGACTTGAAATGGTCAAGGAGAGTTACGTATCCTAATCTCCCTTCAGCCAGCCGTCGAGCGTATTCAGCCTTTTTGATTGAGTGGATGGACACAGCATCAGTAATCGTTTCGACAAGCCCAGAGGAGGCGCCGGTGATCAGGATTCGGAAACTGAGAAAGTAAGTATCAAGTACATCCTCCAGGCTACAGGGCACTTACTAACGAACCCAGCACTGGCACCTTTCCTCTTGCCATATGCGCTCAAACTCACGGATGAGGTGGACAGCAACCTGTTCTTGCCGCAAGTCCCCGCCAGTTTTAACGATGACCGAGACACAATCCCAGTTCGCTGCTCCTCGGTGAATAATGTCTGAAGTAAACTGACACAACTGGATCCTTACCCAAGTGTCCATAGGGCGATGCATGTCGTATGCGACTCTGTAAATCGTGAGTATATGTATCATCCACATTAGGGAGAACCATACTTACCTTTTTAGCTGCCCACGACTCGCTAAATACCACAGCTGACGGATCAGCCTTGTTAAGTTCCTGCTTGATGATGCTCTCATCTTCCGCCGTCTTTAGCCCCGTCACACCAGACTCCGCTAGGTTTATTTCACCCTCACGCATTCGTGCCATCCGTTCCTCCTCAAGCGCGAGCATCTCCTTCATGATTCTATCACGGATGGCAGCTGCCTCGGAGTAGTTCACCCGCATACGTGTCGTCGGTGCTTGAGCGGGAGCATCAGAGGGTCCAACCTTGCCGCCCAGTGAAGGATGAAGAGGGCCGCCTTGATCAGACTTGGACCCAAGCCAGCTCGAAGCAGGAAACCAACCCAGGGGCCCAGGTGGAGTAGAAATAGACGAGGGGACATCCAATGAGAGCGGTGTTGCTGACCCGCTTGCAGGTGGACCAGATATGGGAGTGACAATTTCGTGTACAAGACTGGCATTAAGCTGGGTAAGCATGACAGCGGCAGTTCGCATTCGCTCCGAATAGTCGTCCAAAGACAAATTCCTATCATTGGCGCTTGTATTCCCGCGACCCGATAATGACGAGGTCGTTTTTTCCGTAGCCGCTGGTGCAAACGGCGGTGATTGTGCACGAGACCATGCCGCCAGTTCTAGATCCCTGTTTTTAGGTGCAGGAGGGAGAACAATAGATTCCTCGAGGTCTATCGGACCGCGTAGCGACTGACCAGACCCATATAACTGTTCCACCAAATCCATCTCCTGTTCGTCTTGAACAATGGAGGTGGTACTGACAGATTGAATCGTGAGGACATCAGTTGCCAGCGCTGGGGTACCACCGTCCTGTACGTCCGCAGAGTCTTTCCCTAGCACGCCTTCCGAACCTACAATATTCACCCCGTCCTTTTCTGGCCCAGGTAGAGACTTTGCTCTTACTCCAGAAAACGTGATAAGGTCTCGTGATGTTCCTTGTTTCTCATGCTCCTTTGTCACAATTCTCTTTAGTACTTCTTTGTTCCCTCGTCTAGTGGAGTCGAAATCAAGATCGCCATTCAAGATCTCAATGAGAAGGAGGTAAGGAGCACGTTCCGCAGAATTGAGAACAACAGATTCGCCTGGTGGAATGCGGACAATCCTGTGGTGTGGTTGGGTGGCAATACCATTCGCGGGCGAAGAACACAAGGTATCGGAAGAATTACACCACATTGGCATACAAACCTATTGAAACGAAGTAAGACAATGAGAGAAACCCGTTTGGCGCACGAACCTCGGCTGGTAATTGGTGGTTCAAGGCAGTGAGGTCTGCTCGCAAGGCACTTACTCGGGCAGGCTTTGGAACGACGAGTAGGCGGTTCGATATATCTTCCAAGGCAAGCAAGAATTGAATCTGGGGTGAAGTTCTTGTATGGCATGTGAAACATGAACTGTCAGGCTACCCACCTCTGACTGAGAGTAGTGGTTCCTGAGGAGGTAAGATTGGGATGGAAGATCGTACCTTTGCAGAAGAGAATCTGCAGCTGATGCGTTATATCGTAATGGCGAGTGAAATGAGGATATCGAGGGTGAAGATTGATATGGACTCGGTATGCGCGTAGGAGGGGATGGATCAAGCTGATCTAGTGGATCCTCTGAAAGGTGGGATCTGTGCGCGTTACGTAGTTGGACGAGGGAAGGGCTTGTCCGCGCTCCAACCACGGTTCTGCGACGCCCAAGATGAGAACTGGGTCGAAGCTCTGGATCTGCGTCTACTGCGGGTTGCTCCGACTCAAAAGCCATGTCTTTTTCCATCTTGTCATCGGAATTACTGTCTTCGTCCTCTAAAACATCAGGACTGGATGTAGACAGAGCACCTGAACCTGGGAGTGTTTCTTCTTCGGTATCCAAGTTTTTAACATGCATGTCCTCGTCATCAGCCCGACCCTGTTGCAAAGCAACTTCGCCCATGATTTCAGACAACTTGGGCATAGCGGGAGCTCCGGCCAAGATTAGGCCAACTCCGACAAGAGCAGGCTCGACGTGCGACCTAACCTTCTTCCGGGAGAACCGTGACCGGAACGGCACACTTAGCCCGGAATACGGGATCGACGCAGGTGAGGGTAAATCGGAAAAGATGATTTCATGACATCTGTGCAATGTTCTTTGGCAGACTTGAAAGGATTGCGAATTCGGAGAACTAGACAGGTCCCGGAGCGATGCTTGCATGAACCACAAGGTCTACAGGTGTATAACGTGGATCGCAAGATGTAGAAGAGGGTGATAAAGCGTACCATCATTGCAATGTGCGTGGAACTTTGGGCGATCTCGACTACAAAGCACTCGAGCGCTCGGGACTTAGATGGGCGAGTAACGAGCAAATGGCTAACAAAAGATACGTGGACTTGACCAGGACGCGCCGGCACGAAACGGCACTCACCATATGAAGCCCCACACGTCGCGCAGCTCTTGAGTGTTGAGTTCTCTCAATCGCCGAGTGAGGTAGTAGGTGATTCCAATGTTGTCGGCATACTGCATAAGATATTGTAATGCTACATGGACCGAAAAGAAAGAAGGGGAGAGAAAGAGTCGAAGTAGGAGAGCATGGGACATCTTTGGACGACGAGAAACGCGTCCGTCGCTGTTGTGGACAGCGAGCAGAGAGCGGTGAATTGGAACTCGATAATACTACTATGTAATGTTTCTTCTAGCTTCCCACGACGGACACGTCTCCAACTGTCTACACATCATGCTTTGGCCGCTCCTCGCTCTTTTATACGTTCCACTGTGCCTCGCAGCCCAAAAGTCACCGCACGACCAGTTGGTCGAGCTTGCTGCTGCTGGAAATGGTATCATACGACTCAACGTGCACACTTTTGACCTCCTGACCTCCCCCAACCGTGACTGGTCCGCCTCTATCCAGCTCACGACACTCAACCCACAACGCAGGTGTGGTCCATGCAAGTGGGTCCCATCACGTTCTTGCCCTATGCTGGAACTCAATCATTCGCAGGGAATTTGACCCATCCTTCCATGCTGTAGCCAAGGCATGGTCAACTGCACCTCTGGAACATAGGAACAATCACTTCTTTGCCTCCATCGACTTCGACGATGCACACCCAGTGTTCCAAAAGGTGCTGCCCGTCCTTCGTCATCAGATAATACACACACTCACAAACTACAACTAGCTCGGAATCACGTCCGCTCCAGTGGTCTATGTCTATCCTGCAACAGAGGGTCCCTATGCCAAGGCTACCAAAAATGCACCTTTCAAATACGATTTCTCCAAGTTCGTATCTTGGTTCTGTATTACAACATAGGTCCTCATCCTTTCCAGTGGATACGAAGCCCGTCCTTTGGCTGAGCAACTTTCCAGCCACACCCCCATCCCCATTCCCTACAAGGACCCTATCAACTGGTCCCGCGTCACTTCTCTCATCTCGCTCATCCCAATCGTCATTTTTACCTTCCGCACCATTTACCCTGTCCTGCAGAATCGATGGGTATGGGCAGTGGCAACTATTCTCCTTTCAACCGTCATGACTGGCGGGTACATGTTTACGCGAATCCGAGGCACGCCATATGCGGGAGCCAATGGCGCCTGGATCGCCGACGGGTATCAGAATCAATATGGTCAGGAAGTCCAAGTCATCTCGTTTATCTGTAGGTGTAATGGGTCCCCTTTTTCATGGTTCATACTCATTACATGTTTAGATGCCATTCTGGCGGGGTCCTTTTTGATGTTGACCATTGTTGCACCCCGCCAACTATCTCCCATCCGTCAACGGACACAGATCTACGTCTGGACAGCAATCAACTTCGTCGTATTCTCGATCCTCGTCTCTATTTTCCGCCTCAAAAATAGAGGTGCGTGTGCTGGGTGGTCTGATTAATGATGTGCTAATGTCATTTAGGTTACCCTTTCAAGCTTATGTTCTAGAATTACTGTCAATTAGCTATTGATTTTGCTCAAACGAAGTCATGATTACCTCGGTCCGTGAGCCAAATGGTAAGTTAAAAGCGTATAAACCTACACCCAACGAACAGCAGTAAGTAAAAACAATAACATATGAAGTTCGTGAGCGTTATGCTGTGGGTACAGCGAGCAGCTTATGACGAAATGCAAACATTGCAGCGACGATGTAGATATGGTAATTCTATCCAGATAACATAGATGTCCAAGGAATAATTATGCAGCACCAGCATTGGCCTCCTGTTGGAAAACATCTACATACCTGCTCCGCACATTTTTTTTCGCGGCCTGCGACCTTGGCCGTCCCATCGGAGGTGGTGCAAACCCAGATGACATGCTGGCTCCAGGCATAGGTGTTGTTGGTACAGATACAGCCTCTGGTGGAACAAGGTTCGACCTTGTTCGCATGGGTGGCTTTGAAGAAGCTGGAGTACTCAGGTCAATAGCCGATGCTGTGCGTGCCAGCTGTGGGGCAAACGGAGGACCAGAGGTACCGCCAGGCCCACCCAGCCTCCTGGCCTGACTTGGTGAGGCAGTTTGGGCACGTGCAGGCGGTGGAAGGGGGCCAGATGGGCCAGATGGTTGGGCGGCTTCTGATCCAGCCTAGATAATGTGTTATGCATGGTAACGCGTAAAGATCACACTAACCTTTTTGTTGACCCATCGTTTGAGTTCTTTGTCGTAGTAGAAACTCGTCTCTTCACCAAGGTTGGCCCTGACTGGCCCAGGGGTCTCCGACAGCCTCCAGAATCGAGTGAACCACGAGCCACCTGCTACAGGCGCCTGAGCCCCAGATTGCGGTTCTGCTGGGACCGTCAGTTGTCCAGTTATATAGTGAAAATATCAAGTAACTCACCTGATTTTTCTTCAGTTTTGGTTGTCTCTTGCTGATGGGCTTGTGACTGAGGGGGGGCTCCTGAAGGCTCTTCACTGGCCTCTGGTTTCTTCTTTGAATGGTTATTACCCAGGCCAAGGTCTTCTTCTTCAGCCTCGAAAGTAGTCTCCAACCGATGAGGAGCGCTGGTTGGGGCCACCGCCAACGCTTGGTCATCCATAAGGGAAATCATTCCATCTTCAGACAAGCATACTTCCTCCACCTTATGAAAAGTCGCCGCAGTAGGCGTCGGTGCTGAATCCGCGCTGCCGAGCGCATTCCACCACCCACCACTCTCCTGAGGCTGCTGCTCCTGCGCTGGACTCAAAGCACTTGCACCTTCCTCCGGTGTAATTTCAAGGGAGCTCTTACGCGAAGACGCATTGCTGCTATAAGCAGATACATACCCATGCGCCGTTGCATGTCCGTTGGCCTGAGAGACATGGGGCAAAAATGGATAAGATGGTTGAATCGGGGCTGTCTTTGGTGGTGCGGGGGATGCTTCGCGTGTGGGGCGATAATACTCCATGGCCGACGACGCACGATCGATGGGCTGATGGGTTTGCATGGATGGCAAGGATATGGCAGATCCAGTCCGTCGAGGGGGTTGAGCAGTAGGTGTGACCTGGGAGCCAACCATAGTAGGTGGTGGTGACGGGCTTGCAGATGTGCCAGCAGATGAGAGAGAACCATAGGCCGAAAAAGGTCCAGAAAACGCGGGTTGCTTGTGGTTAGTTGTTGGCGACAGTTCGTCGCCTTCGCCCGCGATGAACTTGGTCAGACGGCCTTCCAACCAACTACCAATACTGTCAAGACTGGGCTTGTTCACCTTCCCGCTGATCCACGATACTGAATTATCCACCTGAGGGGCGCCAATCAAGCGATCAGCGAGGGCCTTTAATTGATCAACCATTACCGCATTGAAGAAGGGCGAAGGACGACCCATTAAAGCGCTGATTGCTTCGCAATACCTATGTGTGCGTCAGTCATCATCTGAAACGAAGACGTAACGCATACCTAGAGGCCGCTTGTACATGTCCGATGTCAGCAAGGTATGCGGCTCGGATCAGCTTGTAGGTTTGCAAGTGAGGCAAGCCTAGGAAATGCTCTTGTCCTTTGGGTGTCGCCTTCAGTGAGAGGGCAAACTCGAAGATCTCCGACAAGACGATGGAATCAGAATCTCGAGCAAATACGAATTTGGTATGAGGGTTTTGCGAACCCAACAACACAATACGAGTAGATGGACCACCGATCCCACCAGCTATCGAGGTCTGAGGGGAAAGGATATAGCTATGGCAGAGTCTAAGATAAAATGAAGGGGAAGATGGAAATCCATACCAAACATGGGCAGCTTCCACCTGTTGATGAGACAACAGACAGTCACCAAGCGCAGTAAGAGCAGTGGACCACTCTGAATTCGAGGTATTAGTTAGAACCGAAGCAACGATGTCCGTCCATTTCGAGAGTGATGCAGAAGGCACTTGAGCAGCCACTGCAGATGGGACATTTGCCAACACGGGTGTAACGTGAGGCAGTGCAGGGGGAGGCACCTGTAAGCCTGTAGCTCTTGATAGCAAATTCATTGGCACGAGTTCTTGGACTATTATCATCAAGTCACGTTAGATGTAGACGCACAAGCTGCCAGAGTCCTTACTTGCAGTTGGCCCTTGACCAGAAAATAAGCTATACACGACTCGAAGCCACTCTCGCCCATTTGTTTGGCACTGCGAAGGATTCTTGCTGCGAGATGCGGTGGCGTGCTGAACAGCATCATGGACACCAAGCTCTACCTTCAAAAATTCGCTAACAACTTCCTTCCACGCTTCCTTGTCAATGCTGCTTGCAATGATCATCGCGTGTGGCCAAAGTTTCTCGTCCAGTGCATAATGGTACGCCTGACGACGCTCTCCACGCACCAAAAACTCCTGAATTTTGTCAAGGGAAGAAGGAAGGGTCGTGGTAACTGACACGGGTGTTTCGTTCCCACCTACAACAGTAGGCAGCATACCATATGCTCCAGCCCTGGAAGATGCGAGCGCTGGAGTAGATAACGATGCCGACATATCCTTCCCAGAATCACCTGAATCGTTAGCGATATGAGGAACCAGAGCAACGCGCACAGCTGTATCTATCTGTGGGCTACAGGGAACTATGAACACCTATATCATCAAGAACGGAAAAATAGACCTGACCTTCCATAGAGAACGCCATCGTTGTCAACCATGATCTTAAGCAGCCGTATCAGCGTCAACTTGTCCTCAGCTCGGCGCCTCTCAAAGTCATCAGAAATGTACGTTATCCCACGCGATATCTCTTCAGCACGCTCATCCAAATACTTGACGATACGTAATTTCTTGGCCTTCAAATTCGATGACGCCCCAGTACGTACAAGGCTTGTCACTGGTGACCCCGGATCGGAAAATAACGGACCGGGATACAGTGCTGACTTCGATTCGAGAGCATACTCCGGTAATACCTTGTGGAGCTCCTGAATGGTGACGTTTGTTGTTCTGCGTGTAGAGAGCGCAACATCAAACCCAGTGCTCAAGTCCGCAGAACCATGGAAACATGTGAGGAGCCTTCCACCGAAACCAAAGCTCACTATTGGGGCACGTGCCGAAACACGACCTAAAGGATCATTAGATCCTAAAAGTGATGGTGAAGGTGCGTAAGGAGGTCGGGGGCCTGAAATATGAACGTCCTGACTAAGAGGATATGCAGGGATACTCCCGTGCGAGCCAGGTCCTGCAGGACCAGCTCGATGGCCTAGTCCATACTCATGGTGTTGTAGGGCGTCGTGAGTCGCAGAACTGGAGGAAAAGACAGATCCATTTGACGATGACCTCTCGCGAAGCTGAGATGAGACATGACCCACAACTGTTTTGGCAGGAGCATAGGGATCTATGGCTGGGGATTGAGAACGGTGTGAACCTGGTGACGCTGTTCGCTCGAGATAAACTGTAGAATCGAGGTCGTGTTGATTTATGACAACATTGTGCGAAGGCAGCCCATAGAAGTTGGGAGGAATGCCTTGCTGATTATTCAATGAATCAACGGACGCCGGAGATGTCGTGCGATGATGAGAAGCATATGGCGAGGGGTCATAAGAATGCGTGACCCTTGCAGCGGTAGCGGGGGTATAAGCAGCATCATGTCTATGAACTTCTACAGCATTCCGCAATGGCGACGACACCCTGTTGACAGGGCCACGAACAGACGAAACACTCGAACCGCTCGACCCACCTCTCGCATGCATCGATGATGGCTTTGGAGACGCTCGCTCGCTCGGAACGACCGTGTTCTGGCGATTGTGTACTTTCGCTCGAGGCGGTGAAGTAGGTGCACTGCTAGTACCTGGCGCAACATCACTTACACCCATCAAAGCAGCGGCCGTGACGGGCTCTGGAGATATTTCCCTGGGCACAGATAGAGAGACCTGCGCAGACTGACGTGGCAGATAGCCGTTCATAGCAGTATTACTACGTTGCACAGAAACGGCCGGAGAACCACCAAGGGGGTCTGGACCACTGTTGGAGAAATCGCTCTCAAGTCCGCCTTCCAAGTTATCCCACGGCATATCATCAGACGTGTACAACGCATTTGCATCCAGATGCTGCTGCTGTTCGCTTGCCACGTCATGCACTTGAGATGCCGGGGTTCCCAGGGAGAGCGAGTCGCCAGATGGATGCTGAAGAGTAGAAGAGCCCTCCGCAGAAACCCCACTGTAGGTTCCCTGATAAGCATTCGACCCGTAAGGATCTGAAAGCACTGGACGCTGTGAGGACGGAGCATGATGAGGCACAGGTGGTAGCCTTGACTCAGGGGGTAGTACGTGGGGTTTCTGCGGGTTCAATGCGGTATACGAACGAACCGTTTGGGCACTCTCATATGGCATAGATCGCTGAGGGGGGCCAGAAGGCGGCCTAGGGGGAGGTACGGAAAGGACTGGCGCTGAACCATATTTAACATTACCAAGTACTGGGGGAACAGGGGGAACAGGGGGAGGCGACATCGTTTGCTGACCATGAACAGGGTAGGTTTGGTGCCCAATAACTGGCGATTCTGAGCGCGGAGCGCGCATACTTACAGCACGCTTGGTCTTTGGTGGGGGAAGCGGAGGGTCATATGCATTAGAGGTCTTGGGCCTGTATGAAGTCACTGTGGCTGCCTGTGACATGGTTTGTGCTGCCGAAAGGTTCTGGGGAAGTGGGGGCGGGGCTGCTGAGGCTACAGACGCAGACGCATAAGGTGAAGATACCGAACGGGAGATTGGCCTATGCGTGTCGTCTGCAGATTTGGGCAGCGAAGGCGCGGAAGGTTGCTGTAGTGTATATGGGCTGACCGAAGAAGCGGTTGTCGCCTTGTATGGGCCATCATTTGTCTGCGCCGACGTATATGATAGTGCAGTAGGATCAAACGACTCGTGCTGAGGAACAGAACTTGGCTTGTATGGATCATAATCATTCGTGAAGGTATTTCGCGAAACTATCCGTCGGCACCCAATGATTAGTATAACGGAAGCGAATGGCTGCAGGTAACTGACCTGACGAAGAAGCATGCACTGGCCGTGGTTCGTAACTGGTCGAATGGACCTCCGAATACCAGCTTTGCTGTTGGACGTAGGGTGCAGGTGCAACATCCGGCTGAGCTATGGAACTATCCTGGGAGGTTGGAATTGACCAAGGATCCTGCTGAACGGTCCGGGCGTCTGGATAGATTTGCTCGGCGAACAAGGTTGAAGCATCCTGACCCATGTCCACAGGGTATGAAGAAGAATCGTGGAGAGCATGTTCGACCACCTGTTGCTCGAAACTCGGTCCAAACGCCTGTGTCGTGTCACAGTCCTCGTTCCCAATGACCGCAAATGGATCTGGTTCAGCATCGCCGTCTGACCCAAATAATGAGGCCGCATCTTCCACGGTGCTCATGTTTTCAACGTGTCTGGTCTGTTATCCAGTGGTCGCCAATTTGCAAGTTCTGTACAACAGGGACGGTAAAGAGCGTTTTTGATTTGCTCGCCTTTACCGGCTATGCTTAGTTTGGTCTTGCTTGCTCCAATACACGTCAGACGACCGGATGAGTATTCATTCTCGAACGCAGAAATCCATGACCATTATAACTGGTGGTAAGTGCCCAGTATATACGTATGCTATGTGGCACCGGACAAAAGGACGAAAGAGACGAGCACGAAGTGACAGACTGTTCCAAAAGAACAAAAAACTGCACACAAATAGTGACAGGCAGAAGGATCCAATATTTCGACAATGAACAGAATGCAGTATCCAACTAAAAGAGAGATGGTGTGCATTACGAATGTTCATCTGAGAGTAATGAAGTCATTGCAGAGGATAGAGAAGGAATTGATGCGAGTGTAGTGGCATAGCAGTGTGGAAAAGCAAGATGAGCAAAAATGGATTGACAATGATATCAGTAATGCAGATAAAATCATAAAGTGACGGTGGATTAGTAGGCTTGCTTCTGAGATAGCGATGGATAGTCAGTGGACTTCTCTGACGACTTGGATGGATTAACGGTTCTTTCCAGGAGCCTTTCGACTTCACGAAGATCATGGGTCATTGTCTATACATGCGTCGAACGGGACTCACTTGAAATCAAATGCTTGCTATACGCACTCGAGTATCTGCGCATGCTAACGAGTTGTGGGCGGATCTTACTGATGAGCAATTCCTTCTGATCATTGTCGGCGACCGTTAATGCCCGTTGCAACACGTAGTCTATGACAGTAATTTTAATCGCCGTGCATGTAGATCGAACAGGCACCTACTTGCAAACTGATCTTTCATCATGGAAACAATAGGGCTGACGCCGTCAGCCTTGGGTGCGATGATTTCTTCGACAAGTCCGCGTCGCTCTTCGGGTGACGCTGTCACGAGCGCTTTCTCGCAGACATTAGACGCAAATTTATGACGAGCCATATTAAGCATTTGTCCGCGAAGTTTGGCAATGACCTGGCAACGGTCATGGGGTTTGCCTTGTTCTAGGACAAATTGAACCACATAATTCTGAGGTAAAACTGAGCATGTAGGCTTTAGTAGGAATTATGACCGGCGCGCACCCCAAATTGGTCTTGCATCAGGTTGATCATGTATTTCTGTAGTTCATCCATCAAAGGACGCGTCTGTTCTTCCGGCAAATGTTCGAAGCATCGTTGCAGGACACGACAGCCGTAGGGATGTGTCGACAGGTCGTAGACATTACCTCGGAAAGCAGTGACGAAGCCCAGACGATCGGGGGAAACACGCTCAATCAATTTTTGAATAACCTCCACATTACTGTCAGCCAAACGTAAGGTCATGTTCGGAAACGTACGTGATTGCCATTGGCATCCTTGACACACTTCAGTACGTGAGGGTCGAGTTCCTTTACAAAAGCGCCTTGTTGCTCCGGCAAGATAAATTCAACGGCCTACATTCATTCACACCGTCGGTCGCAAAACAGTGACATTATGCGATGCTACATACCTTTTGAACCACACGGCAACCATACATCTGCAGTGACAATGGAAGGATGTGACCTTCCATGACATTTGCTAGTATGGTCTTTTGCACTTGCGTTCCATGCTCAAATAACTTTTGAATGACCTAAAAAGGTACTTCAGTCGATGTCAATGACAGTGCGTCATGACACGTACATAATTCCCGAAGACATCTTGGATAAGCTGCAATACATTATGAGGGACGATTTCGTCGAAAACGATTTGCTTCTCCTCTGACGTCGCGGTTTCCAACTTTTGCTGAATAAATCGAGAGCCGTGCTGGTCACCACTAAATTCAACCACATAGCCAAAAATATCCTAGGAGCAATTTGTGAGATAACATAATTTACAAAGCAGGCCAACGAACCCTGAGTTCCCATTTACGCGTCTTATTAGCTCTGAACTCATCCAATAAAGGACTGCGGAGCGCAAGAGTGGCCTCGGAATTGTCGTGGCGACGCCCTGGCCGCACATTCTGATGGTAGAATGGCATACCGTGGGCATTCATGTTGGCATGCGTGAACATCGCGCCATTGTGGAGCATGAAGGGCACCTGAGCGCCATAATCTATTGTCCCCGTATACGCCTGACAAATGAAGTGAGGCAATAGATCGTTTCATTTTTTTTTGCATGCTCACCTGCTGGTGTAAAGCATACTGGGCCTCGGATAAGCAAATAGATGAAGGATATTAACGTAAACACGCACCTGCTTCTTATCTGGCATGCTCACTGGCACAGCAGCGCTGAGTTGAGGTGTGGGCATAGGAGACATTGGGGGAACTGCAGCATACATCATGGCTTGAGGTGGAGGATAATAGAACTGCGATGGTGAGCGAGCTGAGCCAGCGTAATCAAAGTATACGCCTGATTGCTGGGGGGCAGAGGCAGGGGCATGCAGAGTCTGTGAAGAAACCGGCGGGTATACACTTGGAGTTGAGGTATTATTCATTCCAGCGGAAGAGGGATATAACGAAGGATCATGGGGTGCACTGTATCCATATCCATAATCCATATAGGGGTCGCGCGCTGTGCCACTAGTATAGTACGACGAATAATCTGTTTGCGCATAACCAGGGTACGGTGCACGACCCTGGACGACCTGGGAAGGTGGCCGCACCTGGGGAATAGTAGTGGAAGAATGGGGGACATTGGTGACTTGCGCTGGGGGATGTTGTTGGCGATACTGGGCATTAACCTGGTCATCCTCAACAGCCATTCCCCTAAGACCGAGGGACAGCTCGTTGTCAACCATAGAGGAGACTTGAATAGAGTCAAAACCGCCATTTTGGCTGGGAAAACGCGAGGACCCGTAGGCGCCTGGATGGGAGTGCGAAGTGGCAGCGTACCTGCCGTCCTTGCCGATGCTATGGTCAAACCTCTGTGGCGAAAATTGACCGCTTTTTGCCGAACCACGATCGTCCTTGAAAAGGTGCTGTTCAACGGCGAAGTTAGCGTACGAAATACCAAATGTAACGTACCATTCTCGGTCCCGATAGTGCAGCTGCCTGAGCACCGGCAGCTTGTCTCTGCCGAGTATGATGCAGCGAGAGCGGCGAGTTGGGATCCTTGGTTTCCAATAAACAATGGGATCGACAAGTGGGCTTGGTTTCTCACCAACTGCGAAAATTCCTTCTTCTGCGGACTGCCACTTAATTCATCCCATGTCCCACTGGATGCCCGAGGAGCAGACCAACTTTCCCCAATGTTGCTCCGAAAGCCACTCTCCGCCTGTGACGGGGACATGTCGTTCATGCTCGCCGCAGAGGAAATGGACGCATTCCTCTTTGAACCCGGCGTGCCCGATCCCCAAACCTGGGGGCAGATGATGACATTAACTGTTGGTGGCATGCGAATGAGACCAACCTGCCAGCTCGGGTTGAGACCCTTGAGCGTGGGCGCCCCTCCCATCCCAAACATGTTGGCAGACGCTGGTGTCAACTTGCTGTGTGACTGCATCCGGTGAGAGTTGTTAGAAAGTACCCATATCAAATACTGGGATACGTACGTTACTCGGGGAGGGAGAAGGCGAGTGGCCGGAGGAGCGAGTTGAGGAGCCCGAGGGCTTGCGAGAAGTGTCTTGAGGGTGAGGCGACATTGCACGAGACTGACCGACAATCAGCGACTAAAAAAACGGGATGGTGGAACGGAATAAGAGAAGTCGGGAGGCAACGCACGGCAAGAGACGGTTTGGTAAAATTATAAGAGGTGTTTGCAAAACGTATTAGCTGTCAAGGCGGACGCGGGTCAGCACGAGCCAACCGAGTTGGTAGGTGGAGATTCGGCACGGTACTAGGACGCGCTGAACGGGTAGAACAATTATCGTAAACGGAACACGATGCAAGGCTACTAGTTGGACAGGACGCGTAAATAATGGAAAATGCGGCAGCACCGAGACTCACCTCCGGGAGATAGCGCACGGGCACTAAGAGGGAGGCCAATATTAAGATAAAGGAAGAAGAAAGCAGCGCAGAAAGATGAGACGCGCCGCTGCTCAGCGAAGAGAAAAAACCGAGGGTTTGGAAACTCGGTGAATGTATTGTTTGTTATGGAACGGGGATTGAGTACTTGTCGCTAAATTGACAAAATTTGGTTCCGCACGAATTGACTCCGTCACCCGGCAACTCGGACGGTTCGAGTGTGACCCTGTGCTTAGTTGCGAACCAGTGTGGAGGGCATCGCGGGACTGTGACAGGAAATCGAAACCGATGCTGCACTGTGCCCAGAGGAGGATAGTGCAGTGAAAATTTAATCCCTCCGAGTAGGCTGGTTTGCCCGTCGATGGCCCCTCAATTGGACACAGCACACAGCCATCGCAGGTCCCCGCTCATTCCCGATGAAATTTTTTTTTTGGCTGCATTTTTCGTCCCTCGAGCGACACCGCCAAGTGTACTCAGCGATGCTTTTTTGCTTGTTTGTTTGGTCAAGAAAAAAGCCCGGACCATCAGCGATCGAGATCACGGAAGTGCCAGTGATCGGTCATCGCTTATCTAATAGCACCCCGTTCTCGGTTCCGCCCATTCACCCTCAGTTCGGGTCACCAAAGCCTGGACCAGGAACTGTGTAGTACACCCTTATCGTCACCCTGGCAGGTATGAACAATATTTGCGATTACATTAATGTAGGAGAGAGAGCGACAAGTGATCATCGCAACGGAGAAGGCGCAGTCTAACTACTTCGAAGAGTTGAAAAACCAGGATGCACGCTTGGCTGTAGTTTAATAGATCAGTATAACTCACAACACTAATTCGAACAAGTGACTCACCACCACTGTCGAACGTCAACACGAAAACAAATATCTTGATCAGCTACAGCAATATCAACACATGCACAAGTACTCACCCCCCCTCCTCGTTCTGCAGTCTGGCCAGCGGACTGGCAGACGACATGTTGCCTCCGCTCACTGCAGCAGGGATTGTGGTACCAGCCACTGCGGCGGAGCCTCCACCCCCCCTGAGTGGCTTGGCGATCCGACCAAAGGACAGTGCAGGGCCACTGGACGCCTTTTGCGCTGTAATCGCGAGACAAATCATGAGCCGCCGAAACTTTGTATGCAAAGTGTCACTTTTTTTTTTTTTGCTTACCACGTGCTTGTTCAAGCCGCTCTTTCACTGATTGCAGCTGAGCTTCGAATTTCTGGTTTTGTATTGCCAATCGACGATCAGCGTCTTGCAGAAGAGCCTCCAGGTTCTGTATCCGTTCATTGCGTGCAAGTAGTTTCCGCTCAGCTATGCCCGCTTCCTTTTTTAGCGCAGAGTTTTGGTCCACGAGCTGCAAAGATGATTCAAATTGCTATATCAGACACCTAGGCATCGGTATTTCCAAACTCACCTGTTTCTGGACTAGTGTCAACTGCTCCAAATTCCGTTCCAAAAAGGCCATCTTCTTCTGTTGAGCTTTGCTATTGCTATTCCGAATTACGTTGTTGTATTGCTCCCTCAGCTCGTCCAACTGAATTTCCAACTCGACGACCTGCCATGACGTTATACATTCCATATGACAAACTAGATATACACGAACCTTCTCACAGCGATTAGAAAGATCCCTCATCAGAGACTTCTTAACGGCCTCGAACTCTGCCAGCTGCACGTTGATCGCCTTCCGTGTACGTTCAAGGTCCTGGGCGCTTTCAGCCAAGCTCTTCCCGCCCTCGATCCCAGCCGATGTAACAGCAAAAGCACGCTAAATACAAGCGAATGCATGTTGAAGAGACCGACGTTGGAGTAAAAATGGATGCGTCCTACTTTGAGTTCCTCGTTTACGTTCTTCATGCTCTCAATAGTAGCATTCATCGAACGGAGTTCATTATTCTTCAATTCGAGCTGCTGTTTGAGGTCCGCAACTTCTGCGATGTTTGCTTCACGTCTTGCAGCATATTGTGTTTCGAGCTTGTTCTATAAAAATGACGACCATCTAAGAAGGCAATCTACCGTAACATTCACATAAAAGCGTACCTTCAACTCAGCCATCGACTCTGCAATGCCGGCATTGCTGGTTTCCTCATCTTGAATGGTTTTCTCTACTCATTAATGGCGTAAACAGACAAATCAATGCATAGCCACCGGACTGACCAAGAAGCTCTTCATATTCAGCTTCAAGAGTACTCAATCGACCCTCAAGCTCATCACGGCGACGCGTAATCATTTCATTCTCCTCTTGGCTTTGCCTTAGACGGTCAAGGGTCTCCCGCACTGTTGATTGTGCCTCGCTGAGCTGCCGCCTTGCAGCTATGACATCATCAACGGTGAGTGAGGACAGTGTTGCATCAGAATCCACAGAATCAAGCCTAGCAAGAAGCTGGCGAAGCTGTTCATCTTTCTCCGAGAATGCCCCTTGCTAAATCGGAAATGAATGACCCTGTGTTCCGCACAAATGAGAAAGTGACCTACAGCGTCGAACTTAGCCATCATGAGGGCCATCTTCTCTTGCTTGCGCTTCTCTTTGTCTTCCGCCGACGCGTCCTTCTGTGCACTCCGGAGGTCGGTAATGATCTTCTTGAGCTCGTCGAGCTCGTTCTTGGCATCCTGGTTCTGCTCTCTAAGGATGTCAATGGTGATGATACTCTCTTTGTTGTCGTAGTCGAGACGCTCCAATTGCAAGCGAAGCTCGTTGAGCTGTGCCGACATAGACTTGTTTTCCTAAGGACAGGAAGCATTAACACACAACTCGGTCCTCATGTAGAGGTGGGCCAACCTTGGACAAAGAAACCTCTTGCTCTTTGAGGAAAGCAAGTTCTTCCTTGAGCTCTTTGACAAGCTTCTCTGCGGCAGCAAGTGCGCTCTCCTTCTCGGCCAATTGGTCGCTGAGCTCGTTCTCCCGACGTAAAAATTCTTCTCGCTCGTCCTTCTCCAAACCGATGACTGTAGGTGTCTGAGGCCTGCTGTCGATTTCCGAACGAAGGCCCTCCAGCACTGGGTTGACAGGTGTCTGGCTTCGGGTCGTTGACGCGGATGCGGGTTTCCTTGCTGCTGCAGAGGCGTTCATCGGCTTGTCCGGTGTCGCCCACTCGCTTTGATCGACCTGTCCACCCGAGCGCCAAACAGCCAGCTCTGCTTCCAATGCCTGGATGTATGCCAGATGTCTCGTATTCGCGAGCTGTGCTTTGGACAAGAGGCCTTTGAGCTCCAAGGGGGAAAGTTCTTGGTTGACCCGCGCTGTGTTCTTGATCGACTTCGCACGGATACCGAAGCGTAAAGTGGACAGAGTCTCTGCCTCATTGTATGCTGAAGGGGAGCAGTTGATGATGAGAGTTGTCCGCGAGTTGCCACCCAAAGACTCTTGGAGGATACGGGTGAGTTTCGAATCACGGTAGGGGATGTGTTTCGTCTGAAAGCGGCAACGTATTAACGCGTAAGATATACAAAGATTGATGTGGAATCAAATGGCTACGTACCTTTGGGTCAGTGAGTGCGTTAATAACCATACCGAGTGCGGAGAGTGACTTGTTTATCTTCTTTGCTTCTTCGAGTGTTTGACCAGAAGCGCCTGTCTTGCCAACCTTTTCGGACCCAGCGAGATCGACAAGATAGAGATTACCCGACTTCTGGGCGCCCGTCTCTGTGTTCCGTTGTTGGATCGTAATTAGGAAGATTGAATGCGACCGCGAACTCTCAGCGTTCATGTCTACAAGCCGTAGTCCATAAGCAACCACCTAGTCCTAGACATGCCCGATACTCACTTGTTGAAGTAACCACGCGCGCCGCCGCGCCCTGCCGCATGATCTCGTATACTTCACGTGCGCTACTTACATAGTAATCAGACAAGTTCTTGACATATACGCCACGCGACTTCTCCTCGTGCACTTGTAAGTTGTCGTTTTGGGCTGGGACATTGATAAGCAATGTGCGATGTGCGATTAAACACGCGCTGACTTACGTGCCAACAAGTCGCGGATTCGTTCGAGATAAATCTCCATGTAAGAAACTTTGACCATATACTCTATGTGAGCATCTGATTCTACGATGGACTGGAATATTTGTTCTGTGATGCGAGGTATAATTCCTTTCAATTCCTCTGAGTCTATATCCGCGCCCTAAGTATGAATGAGGATAAGAGTCAGAGGCAAGAAATGTGCGACTCGCCATCATGGTGAAGGTCTTCCCACTACCAGTTTGACCGTATGCAAAAACCGTGCCGTTATAACCATCGAGGACATCTATGGAGTGTGTTGGTCATCCGCATGAAGTTGTGGCAAGATATAGTGTTCGGACGATGGCTTCCAAGAACGGACCATTGGCATATCGGAATCATGCTCACCTTTGACGATACTATCCAGACGTAAAAACGCGTTAGTGGCCTCAAGGCACGGGATGATAGCGCAAACTCACTCCTTGACACCGTAGTCAAAAACTTGGTGTTGCTTCGTAACCATTGGAAAGACCCTATCAAAGGTAAATCCATCCTTCTCCGGCCCAGACACGGTTTGCGAGTTGCGCATCATCACCGTTTGGAGATTGTCATCGAAAGACACGATGATCTCGCCGCCCTCTCTCAACTCGAGAGCATTTGGCGGTCGAAACCTATTTCAATTTGCAACACATCAGACACCAAAGAACCACTGCGCGGGTAATTCGTTGCTAGAAAGAGATCGTACCGACAGACGACCTTGATGTTGGTTGAGGACGCCATGGTGAGCGATCCGTTTGAAACGCGGGAAATAGGCTAATGAGCGTGTTGCGACCAGCACACTAGGTATACAGCTGTTTACGATGGCCTGGTTGTGCTGGTCGTTACCAGAGCTATTCAAGGAGAGTTCACTGTACTTATGTAACGAGTGTCGCGGTCAAAGGGCAGCCAAGCGAGCAAGCGATTGCCTATTCGAGCAGTGGCTGAAGACTAGGGCTATTTACACAAGACTACAATTACTTTTATCCCTCATCGTCGCTGCCAACTGAAGGAGGGGCGATAGGGGCGAGTCTACTGGAGGAAGCGACCGGGCGTCGGTGGCCTTGTGTGTCTTTCTGTGCAGCATCCGCAGCGTCTATCCACTCCGAGTAGATATCGACCGCTTCAGTTAGGTCTGCAGCGGAGTGTATTAGGTCGTCGACTGATCATGCGAGTGGACACATACGATTGGTTTTACTCTGATATCGCTGGTCGCACACTCTGCAGACCAGCTGGGCTATTCCTTCCTTTCTATCAATGCGGACGGTCACCGACTTGTCATGATGGCAGAACAAACATGTGAATGCAGTGTCTGGCACTGGCATAAGCCATGAGCCAGTGCAAGATACCCTCGCATACCTAAGGGCTGCCTTCTCCTCGCAGCGCTGGGTGCGCCTGGCTTTCTCGACGACTTCTTGCGTTTGCCCATGGCGTCCTCGAGTAAAATGCAACTCCTGTGCTTCGGTGCAAGTGGGACGTAGATATTCCCACGCATCCACGTGATCTCGTCGCGTATCTCGTCGCGCCCTTCCACAAACCCACTGAGTCTGAGACCTTAGATAGTGATGGCCTCCCGTCGTCCTGCCAGTTCAAGGTCGAGACAGAACCCTTTGCCGGTATCAAGACCGCGCGCAGCGACAAACCCAGCATCGCCTACTCACCATCATCCTCAAACTTACTCCGAACCTGTCCCACAAATCAAACCTACAAGACCACAACCCGAAGACGGAGAAACCCACATCCAAGTGGTTATTCGATGCAGAAGACGGTCGGAACGCGAGATACAGGAGAATTCGCCCATCATTGTCAACGCAAACGGACCCCGGAGTCATGAGATCACAATCGAGACTTCCCCTCCGGTATCTAGTTTGGGTGTCGTAACCCTGCCGCCTACTCGCACCTACCCCTTCGACCTCGTCTTCGGGCCTGAAGCTGACCAGGCTATGCTATACCATGATGTCGTCAGTCCCCTATTGGACCAAGTAGTTATGGGATACAATTGTACCCTATTTGCATACGGACAAACGGGTACCGGAAAGACGTGTGTTTCCTCTACTTCGTATGGTTGAAAATCTGACCCAGGATAGATACACAATGCAGGGTGATCTTACGCCCACGCCCATGGGTAATCCCTCTGCTCAGGCTGGTATGATACCAAGGACTTTATCTCGCCTCTTTCACAAGTTAGAATCCTCCGCCGCGGACTATAGCGTTAAAATATCATTCGTGGAGCTTTACAATGAAGAACTCAGAGATCTTCTTGCAAGTGAAATGTCCGCTCCAGCTGGATCGGCGCAACCAATGGGCAAGGGAGGCACCGCTGATAATCAGGGTGCTCTCAAGATTTTTGACGACTCTAGCAAGAGAGGCATTTTTATCCAAGGGCTGGAAGAAATTTCTGTCAAGGATGCGAAGGACGCGTTGGCCCTTCTCACCAAAGGAAGTCATCGCAGGCAAGTCGCAGCCACGAAATTCAACGACCACTCCAGTCGGTCCCATTCCGTGTTCTCCATCACGGTCCATACGAAAGAGACGTCAACTATGGGGGACGACCTCTTGAAGGTTGGTAAATTCAACCTCGTAGATCTCGCCGGGTCGGAAAATATTGGGCGGTCGGGGGCAGAGAACAAAAGGGCAAGGGAAGCTGGTATGATCAACCAAAGTCTGCTGACACTCGGGCGTGTCATCAATGCTCTTGTCGATCGTTCCCCTCATGTTCCATATCGGTAAGTTGCCAACGAGTTGGCATTCGTGTCTGTAGCTTTCTAAGGAACTCATTACAGCGAGTCCAAGCTCACCCGCCTTTTGCAAGACTCGCTCGGCGGCCGCACAAAGACGTGCATAATCGCTACTATCTCCCCCGCTCGCTCCAATATGGAAGAAACCCTGTCCACTTTAGACTATGCGATCCGCGCAAAGTCGATCCGCAACAAGCCCGAAGTTAATCAACGCATGACGCGTAACTCGCTTCTCAAGGAATATGTTGCTGAAATCGAGCGGCTCAAGGCGGACGTTCTTGCTGCCAGGGAGAAAAACGGCATTTTTTTCTCCGAGGAAACATGGAACCAAATGACAGTAGAACAGGAGCTCCGCCAAACAGAAGTAGAGGAGTCGAAGAAGCAAGTGGATATCCTCGAGAGTCAGTTGAGAAGCGTTCGGGAAGAGTTCGAACAAAGCATTGCATTGTTGATGAAACGCGACGGTGAGCTCAAACAGACGAAAGAAAAGTTGAAAGAGACGGAGGGTGAGCTCGAAGTCAGAGAAGGACAACTACGACAGGTTAAAGGTGCACTGGAGGAAGAAATGGTCGTTCGACAAGCATACCAGGTCAATGAAAGTAAGCTGGACGGTGTCGCATGTGGGCTGAAGCAGGTTGCCTTGGAAAGTATCGATGATGTCGGCGCGCTCTTCGACAAGATTCGTAGGTTCTGTGATTTCCATATACTCTCGTTTCTGACCGAATTCCGTAGAGCGGAAATCCAAGTCATTTACCTCCAATATCAGGGCAGTATCTCACCATGGGAAATCAATATCTGCAGAAGTGCAGGCACTCTCGACCAAATTAGATGAATTTATCAAAACAGCGGATCACAGTACTCAAAACCTTCGAGCAGAAGCGAAAATATACCATACTAAGGAACTCGAAATCCTAACAAGTCACTCCGAGCGTATTGATCAGGAATTACAACGCGTACAGAACTCTTTGCGAATAATTAACGCCAAGGATGATGTATCTGCTGAGGCGTTGGGAATCCTGCACAACGCCGTGAAGGAATCCCAAGAAGCTCTGAAGAACTCTTTCGCAGCGTGGTCAGACAGTCTGCGCACGAGCTCACAGACACTCTCCGAACAGCTTTACACCGCAAATCAAGGGAACTTTACTGCAGTGCGTATAGATCAAATATTTCGGTTTCTTCGCTTACCACACCCTAAGGTCGAAACAGCCTTGAAGGCCTTGGGTTCCCTAATGGATGCACTTCTCAGCGAGGCACTGGCCTTCGCCAAGGCAGAAGCGGAATCGGCTTTGCAAGCCAAAACCCTCATTGACCAAATGTCCCGCGCTGAAATCGCTCGTCTGCAAGCTCAAAACACCGCGCTTCTCCAAACCCTTGAGGTTGAGAAAGTGAAATCTGAAAAGGCCAAAGACGAGCTTGTACAACGAGTATCAGGACTTTTGGGAGACTATGTCACATCACGCGATCTGGAGCTGCGAGAGGCATTTGGCGCCATTACGAAAGAGAACGCAAAAACCGAAGAAGTTGTCAGCTCGTTCAGCCAGAAGCATGAACGATTGATGAATGATACAGCCGTTCGCGGTGCCGAGTTGTCTGCGTCATTCCAACGGAGGACCGTCGAGTGTAAGAGAACTCGTGATGGGGCCATTAAGGTAAGGGAATAGCTTCCTTGTCCAAACCAATGTTTATCGTCTATGACTAGGCCCTTGGCTCGGCTCAAGCGGCATTCAAGGATGGGCTTGGCGCAATGCAAGGATCGCTTGCCACTACGACAACGACTTATTGTGGAGAGTTGCAACGGCACGGGCAGTCTTTGCAAGCTTCGTTCAGTAGTGGCCTTGATCGATACAACCGTGCAAAAAGGGCCCGCATTGAGAGTACGAACACCGTGGTCACCGACATCCAGAGCGGGCTGCGGCATTTCCAACGAGGGATGGCATCTAGCTCGCGAAACACGGAAAGCTTTGTCGCTCGGGTGGTTTCGGAGGTAAATAGTTGCTCAATGCTCCATGGATGTGGTGTGAACGTTTTGACGAATTTTCAGAGTACGAATTTGGCAAATTCAGTAGATCTCCATCGCGGTGTGGTCTCTACTGGATTGAACGCACTGCAGGACACTGCACGATCGCTGCTTGACCAAGGGACACGAGAAGACGTTCCCACTGGCATGACACCGCGCAAACGTGTATGGGAATATATTGACAAGTGGGAATTGACGAAAGGCCGCGACGCCCTTCTCCAGTCCTGCAGGCAGGGCCAGGGCCATTCGATGGCAAGTGCCTCGGCGACACCGATGTCTGAAACCTCCTCGCTCTCTGAGGTAAACGAAGAGACTGGCGAGGATTGGGCGGGAGACGAAAATGAACCCCCGCCCGGGGAAGGAACACCAAAAGCGCCGAAGGATCGTCCCATCGTTTCCTTGTCATTATCAACATCTTCGTCTGCAGCATTCGCTGCACCCCCTGAACTGCTACCTATGCTGAAGAAGAATACAACGGCGAAATCAGGATTACCGACTATGGCAGCATTAGCAGATCGCCCAACGAACATCCTTGGTCCACGGGGCTCAAGAAGGGTTAGATAGAAACATTCTTGACCTATTATCTTTATTTTAAAATTTTGTATTTTTCTCTTTTCCCTTTCATTATGTAATCAATGCTCTAGCAGTTTGTCTCCGACGTTCACAACTGATCCGCAGAAGTTGACACGATGGCCGCAGGGTTGAAGAGTTCGCTCCTTTCGCTCTCTGCGTCTGACGAGTCTAACCACTGAGTTCGCACAACAGCCGTCATTTTACTATCTTTCGTTCTCGCTGTTGGATTCCTACTCATCATCCTCTCATGTGCTCTCTGGACCAACTGGCTTCCTCTGTTGGTCGGCGAGTACTCTTTTGCTGTTATCCGGACTTGTCTCATGATCCAGATTAGCCTTGACGTTTGTGTTGGCACCCTTACCGAATGCGCTGTTCGCTCACTGCGGAGGGGATGAGTTCTCCTCATACGAAACGGGCTCTGTGGCAGTGGATCTGGGACGTTTTATAACAGCTACCATCGTCGTCACAGGCTTTGCGCTTCCCATCGTCCTAGCACATTCAGAAGTTATCAAGCCAGCCGCTTGCATAATGTCAATATTTGGCGGAGGGTAGGCACCCAATTCATCCCCTCCCTCTACCAATACTTAATAGGTTTTCCCCCAGATTGGTATACAGCACCATCCTCACATATACCGCAGCATTCAGACAAGACGACTCAGAATACGATTGAGAATACTGTAACAGCGCATATGTACTGTTGTTGCATTAGCAGGGCTATACTTATCTATCCGAGGATCGTTTCTTACACCACCAGGAGGACAATATTACAGAAAGCTGGAATACATTACAAGGAAGTTCGGTTATCCATGGGCGCTGATGACTGCCTGAGGATCTGTTTCGGGCTGACAAACCCGAGCGGTGACGATGTTCACCATTCGCGTCAATAGCGTAACTTTTGGGAAAAGAGTGTTGTAAGTCTGCGTATGGCTATCTTTGACTTTGTCGATGAGCTCCCGCCGGATTTCGAGAAGTAGAGGTGTAAACCTCTCGCGCAAAATGTGAACTACCTCATTGTCGAGTGACTCGATGATAAACTCTGATGAAAGCTTGGCATCGGCAGGAGCGGGTGATTGTGAGATGTAGGCCTGCAGGGCAGCATTCAGTGCTTGGACTTCTTTGTTTATTATCGCTGGATCTGCCGACTCCGCTTTAGCGGTAAGCTGCGGAATATGACATCAAACACTGGTAATATTGCACGCAGAAGAAAGGTACCTACCTCCTCAACGACAGATTTGAGCTCTGCGTTGTCCGCTTGGAAACTACTACACACTCGCTCGAGCTCATGGCGCTGAATGATTAGCGCTGCTACCTCTTCCGCCAGCTGCCCAACTTCATTCCCCGTAGACTGGATGTTTTGCATGAGCGCCGAGTGGCGTGCATCCACGACGGCCTCGATGTCAGCCCGAGAGACTTGTATTTCCTCCACTGGTGAGAAGAACCCTTCCTCTTCTAATCTTTCGTTTATGCGGAGTTCCACCTCGTCCTGGACAATATGATGACGCTGGTTGATATGGTTTTCTAGATCTGACACATGGCGGCTCAACCCCGTCAGTTGCTCACGAAAAGCTTCCAGCTCTGGAGTGGGGTAGCTGGCACTACTGCTAGGAGCTTCTGCTTCCTCCGACACACGTCTCCGTTTGGGGGGTCGTTCAGTGTCGTGAGATGCCTCGGATGTACTGCCCGTGGCAATGCCATGAGCACCGAGTAACACATTGCAGCTGGACTGAAGGGCCTCCAAAGAAGTTTTTACTTCTGACACGTGCTTTTTTACATCTGTAAACGTCTTTTCGAGATTTTGGAGCTCGCTTGCTTTGATGGCAGGCCAAAACTCGGTCCCCATAAGACGCTGTATGTTCTCGTTTATCTCTTTACGCTTCGTTTCTAGTTGGAGTTCAAGAGCGGTCCTCTGGCCATTTACGCGCGCCTTGTCCTCTTCAGGGAGGTCGGCAACGCGCGAAGACTGGCTGAGTAGTTTTATGTTTTCGAGGTCTTTTTCGATCTTTGTATAGTCACGACGAGATGTTATGGAGGCGAACATCAGGCTAACCAGATGAATAAGTATCCGATAGGGGAAGATAAGGTTATGAGACATACTCGACCCGGTCGTGCCATACCCTCCGCTGTTCATCCAGAGATAGTTTTTCGAAGCCACCCTTGAATGATGACTGTGAATGGGACGCGAAAGCGGGCACAGTGGGCATGGAGGGAACCAAGGGAGGCCGTGGCTGCTCTGAATAGCGGCGAGAAGGCTCTAGCGGGCCAGATGTGTGGGAGGGACGGGACCCGGGCTTGCTATCTGGTTTGATATAGTGGGGTGACGCTTTTCGACTGTCACCCGATGCTGATGGTCGACGAAGATCTCTGACATCCTCTGAATATCGCTTGCGTGGTGCGGTGCGAGAGTCGGAAGGCGTGGATGGGCCAGGCGAGCGCGAGCGTCGCCTGGTGCTTCCCATCTCGACGTCTGCGGGTTTTCTTGGACTGGGAGGAGGCTTGGAGCGGGAGGCTTGAGCACGGGAATCGCGGCGTGAGCTGGGAAGCTCGTCGTATGAATTCCGTCTCCGGTCGGGTTCCCCGTCAACGAGTGCGTAGTAGTAGTGGCTATCGTCGTCGGCAACTACGCCGTTTCGAGGGGGAAAGGAGAGTTTTGCTGATCTCCACTCTGGATCTTCTGGGTGTACAAAGTGGCAGGAATCAGCATCCCTGGGACAGCCTTTCGTCCTGTCCTTGAGTAATCTTGGGCGACCGTAGTCATCGAACAGCTGTTCGTTGAAATGCCGTCAATGATTTATTCTTTGTTCTCTCATGCCGACACGGGGCAGACATACATTGCAGCGTTTTTCTTTGTACACTTTCGCCATCTCTGAGCAGTCAGTTCTTCAGTAAGCACAACGGCGATAAAGGGGTCGTGAGGAGATGCGAGGGTGTCGATTCAACAAATAGCTACGAATGGAAACTTGTATTTTAATTATAATACTTTCGTCACTCCCGCGGAGCAGTGCGCGAAAGTTCCTGCGAGTCGAGCCATCGCGAAACGCCTTCGACCATGTTCATCGCAGGCTCCATCGTCTGCCACATCACCCTGAATAGTTCCGTCTGCTTGCGGTTCGACGCCTCGACCATCGTGTCCCCCATCGCCTTGATCGTAGGCCCAATTTCCTGCTCATAGAATTTACGGACCATAGCATCAAGTGCGGGCCGCAGCTCCTCAACAGTCTCCTCTGCGGATGCCGCAGGCTCAGGGAGTGGTCGACGCATCAGTTCGTCCACGTCTGCTTGTAACTTTTCTTTTTCTCGCCGGAGCTCTTCTGTGGCAGCGTATTGTGCCTGCAACTACATGGAGTGTGTGAGCATGACACGAGTATCAACAGCGAGGACCAACCTTGGAAAGGGTTTCCCGATACGCTATATTTTCTTTCTTCAGCTGGTCAAGTGTGCTTGCGAGTTGGGCATTTCCGACAATCAGACTGCGAATATCCTCGATAGCCTTCGGCAACTTCGCTTCCACCTGTTGCCACTGATTAGCACTCTCCTCGAGCTTTTGGAGACATTCCGGAGGAATGTCAATTTGTGGAGGAGACTCTTGGGCTATTCTCTGCGCCTCTTGCTTGCGAGCCTCGCGTAGCTCAGCCACCTTACTATCGAATACCTTGTCCACCGTGTCCCTGATGGAGTCCGACGCATGGGTCACTGCAAATTCGGTTTCCATTTGTTCAACAATTTCCCCCATTTCGTCCACCCGACGCTGCAGAATCTCCCATTCGTCCTTGGGAGGCGACCTTCCCTCTTCCACCTGCATGGGAGAAACGTCACGCATTGGAATGTCACGACTTTTCAAATCTTCAATGACGGTGGAAATCTGGCTCGCGAACGCCTTGGACTCCGCAATGAACCTGTTAGTCTCCTCGCTGACATTGTACCGCTGGCCAAGATCGATGCTGGACATGTTGGATTGATGATATTCCACAAGAGATGTAAGGGCTGTGTTTAGCTTGTCCCGTTGAGCAAAGTACTCTTTGTCGAATTCACCACGTTTTGCTTCCAGAATGTCGATCCCTTTGTCGCCAATGCGAGCGTAACACGAGGACTTTTGGGTGCGATACCAACGATCACGGTTGATCTCTGCCTCGGAGAGATGGAATCTTGCTCTGACAGCACGTTCCCAAGTCCTGGAATGCATATTAGTACGAAGATTTGGGGTAAAAACTGTTTAGCGTACCTGACATATTCCTTAAAAATGTCGTATTTTTCGTCCGGCACCTCGCGCTTTCTTTTTGAACGAGGATTGGGTAGAGACGGGACAGCAGGGGTTAAGGGGGTATCGCCTTGCTCGGTCATCGAATACGATCTAGCCGGAGGCGGTGGCATACTTGGGTTTTCCGCTGTCTTGCCCTGGAGGGCAGTAGAAGTGGTGTCAGATATATTGGTGTCCAGAGGAGGTAAAGACTTTGAGCCTAAGAATCTCTCGCCCCACTTCGTTTTCGCGCCCAAGGGAACCTGATTGGTCCCCGTCATCGTTCGAGAAGGGCGTTTGTCAAGACGGGGCGAGGTGGGAAAGTCTGCTCGCCCCTTCTCTTTGTCAATGGCGTCGACCTTTGGTGCCCCACGCTGATCACTTTCTGTCGTCTCAGATCCCCAGGCAGTGCCGTATGAGACTGGGGATGCACGGGATGCAGATCGCGGAGGTTGCGGTTTCTCGGAGCCACCGACATTCCAACCAGACGCAGGCTGCTCCCAACCGGAGGCGGTTTGCCCCCAACCGGGCGCGGGCTGCTCCCAACTAGATGTGGACTGCCCCCACCCAGATTCGGACTGCCCCCACCCAGACGTGGGCTGCTCCGAACCAGACGCGGGCTGCCCCCACCCAGAGCCAGACTCAGGCTTGCTGCTCTCAGCTGAGCCCCATCCCACAGCATTTCCCCAGGAGGACCCACCAGATTCTTCACCGCGATTCGAGGTGCCAGGAGAAGCATCTTCCGTGGGCGTGTCCCATTTAATACTTGTCCCCCATCCGCCTCCCCAGGAGTTTTCAGTGGCCTTTTCAGACGGGGCGCCCGTATCCCAGCCACTGTCGCCACTGCCGCCCTTATCCCAGCCACCACCGCCTCCCTTATCCCAACCGCCACCGCCACCTCCCCTACCCCCTGACGTACCCCAACCGGATGATGAAGGAGCGCCTGAGAAGGAGTCGCCCTTGGTCTTCGTGCCAAATATTCCTGCTTCACCAAAGCCACGAGAGGCGCCACCCCCCTTTGGGCCCTTGGGGTACATGATGCGAGGCAGAGGAGCGCTTGCCCAGCCTGGGTCGGTGGGGTGGACAAACAGGCAGCCTCCTGATTTGGCCCTTCGACAGCCACCGTCCTTTGGTTCGCCAGATTCTGTGTAGAACTGTGGTGTAGATCAGTATGTAGAATGAACAAATGATAGCTCGCGGTGACAACATCGTACAAGAGTGGGAAGAGTGAAAAGACTTTCCTTGCATTTGATATTGGGCATCTTACGATTAGCAGATGGTTTCGTTGAAGAGACAGGAAACCTCCACCGAGGAACCCTTTGTGTTATTCCGCGCGCGCGGGGTTCGATCGACACATTGTTTTCGTAGGAAAATATTTACACTGGCCACATAATAAATTTCGGAGGTAATAGCTAATCTACATACTCGACAAGATCGGTCGTAGCTAGAAGAGAGAAAAAAAACCGTTTCAATGCGTAAGTATCAAAAAAGTCCGTGCAGCCGTTGGTTGTCGTGTCGCGTCGGAGAGGAAAAGGTGAGAGGTGGTACGGAAGCACACGGCTCAGAATGAAATAAAAAGAAGTCAAGGCGCCAGCGATGAATGAGCAAGAACTTAGAGTTACGATTAGTAAAAAGAAAACCTCGCTTGATCCCAAACCCATTGTTCACCACAACCAGCCACGAGAGGAAGGCCTCCTGCTGCTCGGGCGGGGCTTGCGCTTGACAACAGGGCCTTCTTCTTCTTCGTACTCTTCCACCTCGTACTCCACCTCCTCTCTCAGTGGCTCTTTTATAATTTCTTCCTCTATGGTGATAGCAGTGGTACGCGGGATCGCGGTGGAGAACGGAGACGAAACGACATTGGGAGTAGGGGAAGCGGCACGACGAGTGTTAGCAGGTGGGGGGACTGTCACAGTGTGTGGAGGAAGGGTTTCATATTGAATAATAGTTTTGGTTTCGGTTTCAGCGATAACTAGTGGAGGAAGCTCCTGGATAAAGGAACAGGCAGTCAGTCAACATGTTCGTGTTTGTGACGAGAACGACCAGTTGGCAACATAAAAATAATTAATTAAAGAGAAAATGGACAGGCGAGTTTTTCTTTTTGCCTTTAGCAAGCATCACGTGTCGATCGCGCCCAAGTTCGATCGCGTTGCCGAGTCAATCACCAACTGGTCGTCCCCTTCACGCAAAGACAAGGGGGACGAAGAAAAACCGTTGTCCCCCAAGCCCGGACGAAGGAGGGGGATACGAACTGTACAGTATGGCGTGAAAGGTATTTTTTCCACTTTTAATGGAATAAACACCCCCCTTCGTCTCAGAGCTCGGGACGGCGTAGAGCTGAGGCAGGCTGTTGTACCTTGAGTTTCCGCTTCGGACCCGGTTGCTCATAGTAGACTTCTTCCTCGACAGCGGCACCGTCACTGTTGATGAGACTGTAAAAGACGATCAGAATGTTGACAGTTGTATCCCGAGTGTATACTGACACAAGTTGTTCCATGATCCAGGCTTCGCGCCTCGAGGCGTCATGTTCTCTGCGGTTAACGCTCTCCTCGCGACGAGTGATTTCGCGTTCGCGCTCGGCCACTTTCAGTTCGCGCTCGAGAGTCTCCTCTGCTCGGTTGTTGGCCTCCTTCCACCAGCCAGGGGGAACGAGTTCCTGCTCCTTGACGACCTCCTTGATGATGGTCTGAGCGGGAGGAATATCTACGATGGTCTGGGTCGAGCAAGGAGGACAGGAAGGGATGACACCGCCGGGTGCGCCGACGAGAAGCTCAGCCTCACGGCGGGCAACTTCAGCCTCACGCATAGCAACGTCGCGCTCTCGGGTGACCAGGACTTGAGAGCGTTTGGGGTTGAGGTAACCCCAAATGCCAGTGGCGGCTTCATCCTTTCCTGCTCCCGCTACGCCGCCAGAGGTTGCCGGGAGGGAAAGCATGACGGCGAGAACAGCGAGGACCAATGAAAGGACAAGAAGGAGTGTAGTGGAAGAAATGGTACGGTGGTGGTGGTGTCGCTCTGAACGGTGACGGTGTTCACGCTCGCGTTCGCGTTCACGGTCACGGTCGTGGTGGGAAGATGAAGGGACAGCCATCCTTGGTGACGCTTGGTGTCGAACGCTAACCGAATGGGATGGCGATATGGAGGTTGCTCGTGTCTGAGACGTGGTGGTAAGACGGAGAGTGGAAATGGTTCGTATGAAGGGTCGTAAGGAGGAGGATAAGAGAAAGAAAAGAGAAAAAAGAACCAGACCTTTTCATTGTTCAAGTTTGCCATTTTAGGAAGTCTTATTTGTACTCGAACAGAAACCAAATATCACCACGTGACCGCGTATGAACCGTTTCCTCGACAAGGTCTGTCCCACCCAACAGCACTAGCATGCCACCCACTGACGGCAGCAGACGTCGGTCATCGTGACCACCCTGGCACTCGCCGCCTGTCTACACACCCGCTCAGCAGGTGTCCTCTACTTTGGAGCAGGTTCGATTGCGTGCGCAGCGACGGCCAAGTTGATCAAACAGGTGATCAGACAGGCGAGACCAGCTCACGGGAGGAAAGTTTCCTATGGGTAAGTCCTCGCACGTGGGTATGTACGACGCACCTGCCGACCCCTCAGTAGCATGCCAAGTACACATTCCTCCAGCTGCACCTTCTTTGCTGCATATGCTACTCTCGCTAGTCTTTACCTTCCGGTTCATCCGCGTCTGCACCCTGCCGCTGTCTATGCCCCTCTTGTGATGGTCCCCTGGGCCACCCTCATTGTGCTCTCCCGTGTCTGGCTCGGATATCATACCTGGCCTCAAGTTGCAGTGGGAACTGCGTTGGGCGTCGTTTTTGCCAGTGTGTGGTTCAGGCTGTGGATAGAGGATGCAGGCAGTGTGAGGACCCTTGGGGGTATGCTGGAGGGCTGGTTAGACGACTGGTTAAAGCGAAATTGGTAGCGCTAGATACCCCGAAGGATCATTGGATACCCGATACGCACGAGGACGCCGACATTGGTCGCAGTGACGATGCCGTAGACATATATGTCATTGCAATATGACATACATGGACCACCCAGATAGCCAGATTCCATACATGCAAGCCCTCTGTACTTGAAGATGCTTGGGCCCTTTACACATGGGAAATTTCAATGTTTTGACCAAGGTAGAATATAAATCAGAAGACAATTGCAAAATATTATATTTTAATAAAGTATTATCTGTTTTGTACAAGTTTTTATTTTGAGGTGTGTCAGAAACTATTTGCAATATGTTATATTGTACAATTACATTCTGAATTAACTTCTACCCATGTCAGAATATTGAAATTTTCGCTGTAGCTAGTTTTGGGTTACCTGCTCACTTACAAAGTAGCCCAGATGGGTAGGTGATAGAGTGGCTGGGACCTACTGTGGGAATTTCAATATTTTGACAGGAGTAGAATTTAATTCAGAATGTAATTGTAAAACATAATATAATGCAAATAGCTTCTGACACACCTCAAGATAAAAACTTATACAAAACAGACAATGCTTTATCAAAATATAATATTTTACAATTGTCTTCTGAATTATATTTTACTGTGGTCAAAATATTGAAATTTCCCATGTGT
>Ga0307518_10000043_pt1 | contig 84731 bp, 98 predicted proteins | sample 25_EM_MG_FD_203889 | JGI IMG/M metagenome (GOLD analysis project Ga0307518, IMG submission 203889) | Populus trichocarpa ectomycorrhiza microbial communities from riparian zone in the Pacific Northwest, United States - 25_EM | ecosystem: Host-associated > Plants > Roots > Unclassified | place...
CCTTGATATGCGCTTAGTAGGGGCTAAGTACCCATGTAAGCTCCTAATTATGTAGTCTGTAGGAGATAGGGGGCTTGGGTGTTCCAAGCAAGGTGGTTGCCGGCGCCAGCCGGCACTTCCCCGAGTAAATTGCATTTCTGGAATTCCTGACATGGTTGTCACTGTAGCATCATAATAAAGGCCACTGACTTGAAGAGTGATCCAAAGTGTTCACTATCATGTGATCACCAGGTGAAACCCGTCTTTGGTATGCCATCTCATAGCTCCATTTCCGGTTCAGCTCACCCCATCGGGTCCCTCGAGTCTCGCGCGCAGATTTTTATCACCGAATCTGCTACTAATTCCCGACTCGGACTCAACCCAGAGAATACCCATAGCTTTGTACAACCGTGGAGTGCACAAGGTTTGATATATACCGTAATGTGGGATAAGATTGGCTTAACGGAAGCTTAGCTTGTAAAATTCATGCACTCTCCGCGGTTGAAAGGCATATTGCTAACAACTTCACATTGCACATACGTTGGGGTGACCAACGGAATTTTTAAACCAAAGTTCTTCCCCAAGAATAGCGAGCACGTATTAGTTGACGCTATGCGGGGAAAAAAGTTCTTCATACTGTGTCCGCAGATCTTTTGCATCGCTAAGGTAACCCAATTTTGCGACGGCGCTGGGTACATTTATTGTCGATCCATAATTCAATCGGGTGCTCACAAAAATCGGTAACATTACTCACAAAGGGTGTCCGAAACAAAGGACCCGCTGCAATTTGATTGTCTCCATCACTGGAAGGGATTCGGAACAGGGTGCTCTGTTGTCCCACCTCCGTAAATTGTACGGTGGAAACAGTAGGTCTCGCCATATCCGTCTCGTTCCCCTTCTGCTCTCACGTGAGGAAGAAAAGTGTATGCAAAAAATGGCCATACCTCCACCTCAGCGGCAGTGATTGTTCCAAAAGGGCTGGTCCGTGAACGACAACTCCTCGAGTCTTCAAAAGTAAACAAGATGTCAAATATATTGACCACACGACCCATGGCTCGACTGCCGCAAGCCTAGGAGCATTTATTCTGTGGGGCAGTTGGTATCTAACCTGTTCAGCCATAGTGGGCTGTTGATAGCAATATGTCAGAAGCGTGGCAAGACTAGAATGGATCACTTCACTCAAGATCAGGACGGTCGTGACAGTGGGTCTGGCAGTGTAAGGGAGGAAAAAATGAGATAGGGCGCCATTGACCGACGACAAAAGAGGAATACGACATTCCTGAGCAATTCCTGAGCTTCCTGACTCGGCTGCATTGGATAAGTTTGTGGGAGCCCCACATCACGTTGATCGACATGCGGGGAACAGTACATACAACAAGAAAAATCACCCGACGTGGGAAGGCAATTCGTAGAAACTGACACATACGACCAAGGCGGGGTCATAGTACACATGGGGTAAACACCTCCATGGAACAATCTGACAAGTGCCTAGCATCCCAGGCTCTACACGTTCATAAGTTAATTAAATCTAATCTTCCAGTCGATCGAAAAAGGCACGAGGAACCGGATCTCGAGGAAGGAAGGATGGCATGATGGCACATTGCCATTGTAATACAAAATGATGCGGTTATTCAGACACAGACACAGATCAAGAAGCACCTAGAGGAATCAGAAGGCGGACGAGGGGTTTAAGGGTACACACGTGGCATTTAGCGAGATTTGAAATGAACACACACCTTGGCAAGCTTTTTTGCCAAGCAGGTGAACCAAGATGGGTGCATGTGCATCATGCGCATGGGGTTTATGTCAATTAGCAGCGCAAGATGAAACTTCGTCACGCAGGGGATCAATCGGGCGCTCTAAAAATGAATCAGAACACTTAGAAATCTGAATAGGGTACTCCACCACATGACGCGATTTGATTGTGTCGTGTAAGTTAACACGGACCAAGTGGATATCAGAGCCAATCGCCCTAAGCCCGCACTTCCCCGGAATACGCATAAAGTCCCCCCCCAAAGGCATGTGGGGTAAGGCCTCCATGATCAGATGAAAGGGTGTATCTGTTAGGAACTGCTTTCATCATGTACGATCAGAAAATATGCAAACGGTGTGAACGTGATGACGCAACACAAGATGCGGGGACCTGACACCATGGTGATCTACATCTAGCGTTCGTTCGTCTGTTCGAGTAAAAACAAGGGATTCAAGGGGTGAGAAAAGGAGAGGCCAAGAATAGCTCATACTATTCCGCGTATGTATACTTAGGATTATACGGCCAAAGCCTGACAGACTGAGAGAATATCGAAGAGGGTCACGTGCATTGGCTTTCTCTGGCTAGCCGATCTTGAGTCTCTCGCTAATTAAATGGGGGGACAATCGGCTGCGATGATGTTGGTTGTTGGACAATTCTACTGTGCGATAGGCATCCTTTGGCATCCCAGTGACAAAATATAGGGCGGGACGGGTAGTTGCGATTCCGAAGGTACCGTATACATAACATACGTGTGGGCGACACCTCGAAAGATATGTCAGGGAAAACTGATGGGGAGCAGATCGATCGAGACGGTCCAATGCGAAGTCCGGTCATTTGTGATACGAACCTGAGTGGAAGCCGTGTGGTCCTGCGAAATCAATATAAACGAACAAGTACACGGAGCTCTCTTACCATATATGTAAGTAAGGCAAGGACGAGAACAAGACTAAGTTAGAGGTGCCGCAGAAATCTTACTAGGGCGAAGGGCTCTCCTTTCTCGATGGGGCAGAGCGATCTCTAATATTCATTCCGACTACAATGAAATGAAATCCTCCAGGGACGTGAAATTGACAAGGAGCTCTGTCCATAAAGGTGAATGGCAACTTGAGATCGGAGGATGATTCGGGAACGTAGCGTGACGCTGGGTCTTATCTGAAGTCACCATTACAATTATGGAGACACAATAAGCTGTGTAAGTGGAGGATAAAAGGGGGTGGATAATTTCTTGCCTTTCAGAGTGGGCACGGACGACACGATGATTGGATGATACCCTTGATACCATTCCATCATTCACCGACATGGCCGATTGGTGTCAGTGGTATCGTAAGATATGGCCGTCAACTTTGGCGTCCACACGGCGATACGACCAAGCAAATAACGGTGACGATGAGAACGGACCCGAAATTGATCTGCGTGATTCTGATATGATGGCGATGTGATGCCTTGAAAAAGCAGGGACTAATAAATTGACAAATGTGCGTAACCGCTCACTGTGTGTTCAGTCTTAATGGGTATGGATGTCGCGCAGAGAAAAGGAGGAGATGCATGTGTCACAATTGCTTGACTATAACTTATTGCGGAGAGTTAGTACTGCTTACGTAAATGATGAACCATGTCCTCCCTGAGATCATGCACACGGGTTGCCCATTTATACAGATATACCTATACCTATCGTCGCATAATTTTGCCGTATCCTGGAAGCGTGCATTGTGAATTATTCATTAACGATCGTGACGGATTTGCGAAGGACCAAGACTTGACCTAATGTCAGATCCACATGAGTCAACCCACTGAGTCCTAGTAAGGGCAGTAACTACTGCAAAGTTTCCCTAGGAGACCGAGCGAGCGGCCGGAAAAACAGAGCAATTACCAGTGCTACAGACTAGCTGCGGTATTGGCGGTAGACCTACGAGTGAAATATTTACAATGAGTAATTGATACGCCCACAAAATCATATGTAGGTGAAATCGCGCAGACATGCCAGCAGTCAGGAAAAGAACGCCTATTACCGCCACTCTTAAAAACCCAGGATCCAGTATCTTAGAAGGAAAGGGGGCGAAATGGCATGCATGTACTTCAGTGAGTCTCCTTAGATCCAACATACATAACGGTTTCCGACTCGCTGCACGCCAATCGGGTGGATGTATAGGAATTGTCCTTCCGTTTTGTTTACTCCCTCATACTATGTGACCCGGAGTCCCCCACTGTGTCTACAATAGTTATGTCAATCGAAATGGAGCAAACACAGACGGACCCACAGGGACCATTTCATGCCAGCCTTGCCATTAACTTCGCTCGATGTCCAGCCCGATCAAAAGTCGAGAGCTACAGGCTACAGCCATTATGAATTGTACTTACCAGTAAATGTGACCGATACGGACTTGTAAGAAAGAAAGAAAGAAAGGGACCCCTAAGGGTGGGAAACGACTTTCTCCAGGGGTAGGAGATGACGAGAAAATTCCCGACCGTGAGTAAGCAAGTGCCAAAGAGTCGATATCGATCAATTGGCCTGGCCTGTAATACTTGAGTGTGAAAGCAAGTGACGTCAAGTGACACGATTGTTCTGGTGAAGTACTTACATACAGAGCCCTGACACAAGGAAGCGCTTGGCGAGCCGCGACGACCCTGCTGGACAGGAAGATTAGATTGGGAATATCGTATTGATCACGCTCTGAACGACGTATGTCATCATATCGGCCCTGCTGTGAACGGTGTACAATGTAGGGTTTCTGGAACGGACATACTGTATGAAGATGTGACTGTGCGACCCAAGACGCGGCGTGTCCTTGGTGTGCCCAGAGCGCGATTCAACGGCGATCAGGGTTTGCGCTTGGAAGGGGCTTGAATCGCCTCAAGTGCTGCAGTTGGCTGAATTCAATTACTGTAAAGGCAATGCAGTGCGAACGCACCGAACGTCGGGGGTTACTAATGACGTTAGTACCCTAGTGTTGATATTTGGAATATCACGATTGTATCCTTAGAGTCTTGGCGCGAGCAGATATGCATCAAACCAGAACCTGCATGAAATGATATGAACTGATGATACCAGATATACATTTGTTGATCACAATCACGTGATGTTCAGCTTGAGACGCGTTCCGGCTGCCCTCGTCGCAATGACTCCAAGGATGCCACTGGACATGCTCACAGACATGACTCTCTCTCACATTCCAGAGTTGTCAGATATCTCTCTTCGGGCCCCAGCCAACAAGAATGACATATCCTCTGTGGATACAACCACCACTACAGAACCAGACTACATCGCCGATTACAACCTCCTCACAGATGACACAACCGGATTTGATCTCCTACGCCGTGCAGCATATGAAGACTACGAAGAAGGAGAAGGCACGAGCTTTGCAATGATCGCTCCAACACCACTCCGTCCTCGTCGGGCAATCCCCTTGCCTTCGCCACCCAAGTTTCATCTGGTCCCAGAGGACCAATCTCAGTCCATTCAACGTTCACACCTGGCCTTTTCCCGCGATCAGTTACCACTAACACTCGGGGATCTTACGCCAATAGCAGAGTCGAAAACTGGCAGAGTATCCAAGCTCGATTCAAATGACCAGGAAAATGGTGGACATATTCTACCTTCTGCACGTCGGCCAACTCGCACTCGCAGTCCACGAAAAACCAGTCCGCTTAAATTGCATGCCCATCCGAATTCTAGCCCGCGCAGGGAAAGCCCTCGAAAAAAGTATGTTCAGCCAGGCCAAGACTCTGTGGTAGAGTTGGCCGATGTGTCGAGTGCGCGGATGGAACAGCTTCGCATGGATATTGAGATGCTTGCGCAAAACGATGGAGACGAGATGGAAGTGGAGGGTGCCCTCCAAGTCGATAACGAGAAAGAGGAACACAAAGTCGAAGACGAGACGCACACGAGGAATGGCTTCGAGACTGCAGAGGGTGATTCTGCTGGAGTGGTTGATAACAGTAACAGCGCGACAGAAGACGCCCACGGTGATGCTACTGTCCGGGACGAGACCGACGCGCAGAACCAACATGGACCTTCATCTGTACCAAATAAGCCCTCGAATGCAGATCCTGCATCTACGACATCGAATTACGAACCACATTCTGAATATCCACATCAGAAAGTCCAAAAGCACCCGGCTGCTAAACAGCCAGTACGTCTGGTCACTTACGATACTCCGTACTGCAAACTCATCTTTCCACACACACCCCGTCCCACCAGCGTGGTATCTACAAATCGAAATCAAAGATTAAATCCAGCACTAAGATCCCTCTTCCTCTTTTACCGACCAGTGCCATTTGTACTGGCACAAAGACGAAGACAGGGATAAAAACAGTATATCATAGTCGCGCAGGGGACAAGCACTCTTCTGCAAAGGAGCATACCCATCCTTCACACTCCGCTTCCCGAGCCATTGACACAGACACCAAACTAGAACGAGCACCGCCATCAGGGTCCGACTCGGACGCCCTTCCTGTCTCAACCGAGTCTGACAGCCTCAATCATTATTCTATCAATCCCCACCCCGGTCCCCCTGAAACAACCGCCAAGCGTATGATTATCAGTCTGGCTGCACGCACACGTGCATGTGATGGCGATACGAAAACAAAGTCTAATCAGGATGGATCGGATAATGAAGATGACAATGACGATATTGGCATCAATGATGGTGATGATTCAGGTGGCGTTGGCGAGGCTAAGCCGGCCATGGCGGGTTCGTCGAACAACCAAGAAAGGCTTGTACGAGCGACAATCGGAGTAAGGTACGTATTTATTTCGTCTTTGCGTTTGGGTTTGCAGTTGCTGATTTAAACTTTAATTCGGTCGGTCTTTCCGGTGCATGGTGTTCGGTGCGATATCATGTGTACCTTGTTTGTGTTGTTCCTGGATGATACATGATACACACCTCCACGTTCTCGGTCTCAATCTCGGTGTCGCGACTGCGTAACTCGGCTCAACCTGTTTGTTTTTTACCCCAACCTGTGCTTTCTTTGAACCCGGTTTCGTAACCGATCTCTTCACCCCCGCCTCATCCATCCACCCACTTGCACTCATTTGCCCATTCACGCATATGTAAAACGCACATACGGACACGTTCCGTGTACAGTCATTTTAAATCCAAACCTTCCAAACCCGTAGCCGAGGATCTTCCCTCTGCCCTAAAAACCAGGACCACGACCACATCCACGACCAACGCCGCCAAGGCTGCCACAATATCGAAGGCGACACGTGCTGAGAATTTGTATGGATCCGGTGTGATCGATGTATTACCATTGCCATTGCCATCAGCTGCACCAGCAGCGTCATCAAACCCTCATACTGCGTCATCAGCAGCAGCGCTATCAGTCTGCCAATCAGCACCAGGGAAACCCCAGATACTGACACCGTCCCCGCCTCCCTCACCTCTTTCACACGGCCAACACGGCCCAGTTTCACATCTGGAGAGCGCCGCCGACCATGAGGCGTTCTGGGTATATGTACCCCCGATGGATGTGGTGCCGCGCTATGGCCGAGAAGTGGATGTGGATGCTGGCACGAGCACCAGCACGCTTACAACCACGGGCACGGGCACGAATACGACCAAAGTTACGTTCATGACTAGGCACAGTCATAGTCCACAGCATGGCCATAGCCAGATGGTCGTATCGCCCATGAGGCGTGGTATGAAACGACCCAGTATGAACGTGGATGCAGGTGAGGTGGTCAACTGGGACCCCGATCCGGCGCGTTTAGATCTTGCCCCTCAAGAGGATCACAACGACGGTTATGATCGGGGTGATGGGTACGGTCACAGCCATGGGCGGTCGCCACAGGGGAATGCACGGCCACTTAAGAAAAGCAGGTGCGCAGGAGGATCTTCATCTGTGTCAGGAAAGGAAAGGGAACAGGGGCGATGTGGTCACGAGCCGACTCTGTTGGCTGAACCCAGGGTCAAGGGCTGCACTTCTACGTCCACATCCACATCCACGGCATCGGCACCACAAGCAAGGACGACTCTCCCCCCTGCACGCACGAAGTACATCCCCAATCCAGCCTCGCCGCTCCCTGTCTTGCCCTCTCCGTCCACTTCGGCACAAGGACCACTCCAGCACCTAACACGCCTACGTGAAGCGCATCGAAAGATTGGAATTGGGCGTGAGCGAGATGGGGCAGATGGTTTAGTATCTGCAGCGGTTCGGGGTGGGGCACGTTCAGGATTGGCACCAGGATCGAGGAGACGGGCACCTGGTCTTGTGTGGTCAGGAGGGCAGTCCCAGTTGCGTGCACGTGCAAGGGCAGCAGTAGTGAAGAATGGACGTATTCCATCAGTAACTTCTGTGAGGCAAAGGCGGCCTGAGGCACCGTTGCGCAACACCAACGCGACGGATACGATCCCCCCACTGCCATCCACGTCGACTCTCACGAAGCCTGTAGCATTCACATTCCGTGTCGATGCACGCCTTGAGGCACGCAAGGCAGATGCACATAAACTCCATGCTGCAAGCGAGCCTCAGCCAAATTCTCAGTCGCATCACGAGACGGGAGCAGTTCCTCTTTATGATTCGCACCACGGCGAGGCGTGGCTCAGACTACGCAAGGAAAACGCTACGGCTACGGTTGCGACCACTGCCATTCCTTTTGTCTTCAGCACGGAGCAGCGCGCCAAGGAACGTGCCAAATTCGATGCGATGGTGCGCCACAAAGAGGAAGAAATGGCACGTGTGCGGGAGGAGGCTAGGAGGAGGGCAGAGGAAGAGGAAGAGAAGGAGATCAGGGAAATAAGAAGGCGAGCTGTTCCTAAAGCAAATGAGGTTCCAGAGTGGTATGCGGGGATGCCGAAGAGGAAGAGAGTTGGATGTGAAGGCGACCACGAGGGTTGACCAGGTCTGACCCGGTAGAATCGTGTGAGTAAAGGGCCGAACCTTTGTGTGCTTATTCCTTATTTCTTATTCATTACTATGTATTATCATATTGCATCGTGTGTCTACATTCATGCATGATCAGTTGTTCCCGTTTCGAAATTAGCCAGCCATGCCAGGGTGGTCCCCTGTTATTGATCATTGATGCGGGGCCCCTCCCCCAAAGGATATACTTATCTTTTCACCGTCTGAAGAAAAACCCTTAATCCAAACCGGGAGCTTCTTCATGCACGACCTCTGTATAATAGCTTATCTATATCAGAGCCTATCATGGAACATAATATATGCGTATTACGGAGTCATAAGTGGTTTTCTCTGAGTCTCCGCGTTCGTTTATCGCCCCCATATCCTACCCACACCGATCTCACCGGAAAATATTCGAGTCTTCGACCCTGATGTGGCACAGCTACTTATGAACCTGAGGCACCACCTTACTCCCCACCTGCCATGTTCACACCAACGTTCTCCCGCGTGAGACGCCGCACGACAATATGGCCAACCCGGGCTGTGTAGTAAATGCAGATAAAGTGGAGGGATATGTATCGGAACTGGCAGGCCCTGAGAAGGGGGGGTAGTAGTACCCCTCCGGTTGTTACAGTAACATACCGAGTACTGAATAGGGCGACGTCAAGATTGGAAAGAGGGGTATGAAATCTCGGGGATAGCGATTAGCAGGTCCGTTTTTGTACGTGCGGTTCCATGTTGTCTTTCCGATGAGTCATTTCCTCCCCCCCCCTGTGTATAGATAGATAGATACCTGGGCAGACATCAGGACGTGATAATGAATGAATTGAACGCACATCAATGCTGTGAACGTGCCATGTACTCTAATGGCAAGTTGGGATTGGGAGAAGGGGAAGAGAGATAGTGAGTTGTGGTGTGTGGCACCGGTGTAAGAACCCGGTCCCGGTTCATGGGTAGGTTTCATAAGTATCCGCGGTGGTACATACATATGTACACGGCCCACTGGGCATCATGGCTGGACGTTGAGTTCGTGCATGGCATCATTGTTTCAGATACGCAAGTGTTGGCGCTTCCCGCGATCGATCGTCTCAGCAGTAAATAGTAGACGAACTTGTCAGCGAGTGCCACTTGTCAGGTCGGTATCACTAGCCACTATAAAAGGCGTTGTGTGACTGTGATCATGACTTGATTCTAGATTTTAGGTACGGCAGATCTATGTAGAAGAGCGTCTGTTTTCTCCAGTGGAAGCAAATTTAAGTGCCGGGGGCTATTACAGTTTTTGGTGGCGAGCGTCTTCGGTCTCTACTATTAAGTACGATGACAACATTCCCGTGAAAACAGAGGCCAATGTCAGAACTTGCTGCTGTAGGAGTGAAACATAACCCAGGGGCTTGAATGATGAGCAAGATCATAGTAGGTTTTCACCTGTGTTGCGGGACCCTGCCCTGATTACACCTTTTGCCAGACGTACTAGTATCCAGAGACATTTATGCCTTTTGAGTTCATAATTGGAAGAGCTTTGTCATACACTGATTTCATAGAAATGTGGATCAATGAATTGGAAGGTCCCCCTGCCAAGTCGAAAGAGAGAACTCGCTGCTAGTAAGTCCAGATGGTGGCGATAAGTATTACTAGGACGTACGACGACATAACAAGGAACATCCACTGCCCGGTTGCAGTAACATGACGTTCTCTGGCAAACGGCGAAGAAGAAAGAGTTTAGCACCGACAGGGCATCTGGAACGTGACCCAACTAGTAGTAACCCCCAAGTAACTTTTTTTTTCCTTTCCGGCCAAAGTTTCACTTTCTAACCCCTGCAATATGGCACCACCTGCCCTCACGTCTGAATCCGACCCGACCCACCTTCTACCCGAATACTGCGGATCCGGGCCTTGCATGCAACCTTGGTGCGATAAGCCAGTGCTTATTCGCTCGGATCCCCTTGATCGATATCATACGATAAAGCACAGCGCGCCATTGGTAGGGTATTACCTCCATCGAGTAGTTCCGGACCCAAGATCCCGACGAGCGCTGAGCAACGTTGAACCTGGCTATGTAGTCACGGCCATGCAGAAATGTTAAAGTGAGTTCAATACCATAAGCTGGCTGAACTTAAAGGTGGCTGGGCACGACACGTTTGAGTTCAGGGTATAGCACCTAGAGGGCCTAGTGGCCCCCACCGTGACATGGCGTGGCGCGCGTTCTGGCTTCAGTATTACGCAGGCACTCGTCAGAGGACGTCTGCGTCGTGCGAGCTAGTTGCTGTGCCTAGAGAAGCGAGGGGGCTGAGGAAAATAGTAAGCACGAGTGGCAGGTGGACCTGCCAATGTCGGCGCCTGCTGTCAGATAAGCAGCGCTGCATTGTCTTCGAACCTCAAGGCCTTCCACGTACACATACATATGCGTACTTGTGAAGAGAGCGATGCTTTGATTACGACACCCTCGAGGCGATTTTATGCCGCAACCCCGCAGTCGGATGGCATGCTTGAGCGGCTGTGTGTTTTTTTTTTTACAGAATGACTATGTACACAATAGGTAATAAAGCCACTAAATGGAGCGCTGAGCGGGATGCTGTTGGTTTTGAGGTGAGCAATTAGTGCACATGCTGTATAAGCCAGTACGAGATTTGGAAGGCTGCACAGGATTGTGGGTTTGAGTCCTCGGAATCGCAGCCAGTTGGGCAGGTTGGGCAAGACGTCCTGCAAGGTTTGACAGGAAAATAGGTGGAATAATTCCGCGGAGGCTCTGTCACGGTGCCGCAGTTGTGTCCTGATCGTGTTGCGGTGCTTGAACCTAATGCTTGTCGATTTCAAACAACGCAGAAGAACACGACGTGCGTACCCAGAGCACCGACCACCGAGGAGCCGCCTTTTGTTCTCGTGAGCGGTTCATTCAAGTATTTGGATGCACCACATCATTTCGTCACGATCAATTGACCTGCCAGGTTGCGGCAGGATTGCCCACAGAGTGGGAACCCGCGGAAGTAGAACAGATAGATGTGCGTTGCGCCAAACCAATACTGGTGCAAATGGGTCGTCGTCAATCACTTGGGCGCAACCTCGGTCGAGGGTAGGGTTGGGGTTGATGACGCGTGCTGGCAAAGTAATGTGATACGATCGCGAGGACACGGGTCAAAAGAAGCGCGGTCGCCTTCTGAGATGGCATCCGTCGGAAAAGGAAACAAAGACCCGAAACCCCGGGTGCGGTTTATTGTCGCCTCGAAAGGTGACATGACCCCATCGGGTTCCTCTTTTGGACATGCCACACTCACAAAGAAAAAGGGACAGAACAGCCATTCATCTTTATTCCATTAGACGACAAATTGATTCCCTTTCCTGGCGAGGTGGCATTTGGTCAGCAGCACCCGCCGCCATCACAGTAAATGCTCACTGATGACGCCACAAGAATCGGATTTGTTTCGTCTGGCACACCGAAAGAGATAAATACCTCGTCGCAGCTCCTTGCCTTTCCCCCATCCTCTTCATCGAACTCATCTACCCAGCTCATACCAGCCCCTCTGCGATGCATTCTGCTGCTGTATCTTCCTGTGTCTGCACCTCGGCGATGAGGTCCTCACCCCACTGCACACAGTGTGCCCCATCCATCCCCGTCTCCATGCGCAACGCGTCCAATGATACCAACCCCTTCGTCAATGCTGGTGGCGCCCCACAGTGCTGCCATTGCGGCTACCGCGGCTCTCACTCGCCAAACTGCCCGTTCCGCTGAGCACGTCTCCGTTTCCTCCCACTTATTTATTGCTTTTCTCGACGTGAGTCGGTCCCCCTCGCCACTGTCCTTGCAATGCACTAATGATTTCGCGTCCATCGCTCAGACACATTCCCGCCGTATTGCTGTCTACCCCATCTACGACGTCATCGCTCGTGACTCACGGACTCTATGTTGTCTATCCAATATGTCGTTGTCGTTTGCTCGCACTCTGACCGCATTCCCCCCTCTCCCCAACCCCCCCATTGTATTACCATACGTATACCGCCACCCCCGTGCATTTACTTTATCCGCACAACTATTACTATCCCGCAGACACCCAAACCGCCCCACCTCCTTCCCCTTCTTTAACATCGGAAGGGACGTGTGGTGGACTCGTGAGCTGTATCCCCCCTGCCCAGGACTTGTACGATCACCAAGAGAGAGTGAGAGAGGTTGTGAGATGAGCGGAGTGCTGTGGAGTTCAGAGGTGATGATCGCAATACTGCATTACCATTTTCGGACATGGTGGATGGACGGAAGTGGAAAGGCACGCAGTTAGGTTTCGGGATTGCCGGAAGCCGGAGAGAGAGACACACAGAGAGAGGGAAGACAGACAAGGGCAGGGGGGGTAGCGTGTAATATTACTTAATTCGATCGTTGTCGTTCACGTTGTCAGTATGGATGGTCGTTGTTGTGTATTCGCTCCGATCCTACCACTTTCCCATGACATGAATTGGATGTTTTGTTTTTGTTTTTTTATGATCACCTAGCCTGTCCCACGCGCCGCATCCTTTTAAATATTCCGACATTCCGAAGTATCGTGTGAGGCTTGCGGAGCGGCAAGTTTATTGTTCTTTCTCGGACCGGATTGAATCGATGACAACATGAAGCAACCCGGCGCCTTGTCGTTGCAACGTTCCATACGTATCTCTTATTGTCACTAACCTAGTAAGCTCCGATGTTTCAAGTTGCCTAAATCGACGAGGCGCTCGAGGATGACACCGTTCCTAGTCACTGGTGCCAAAACATGGCTTGTCGTCGAACGCGGAGTCTAGAGCAAAACACTGTGAATCTCGGATATATGAACAAGATACGCCCGACTTGAAAGTAAACAGACGACCGCAATCTTGGCTCGGGGGCGTAGCACCCAAGGCAAGACTTGACCAAGCAGGGACTAACTCCGGCGGATGAGCATTGCCTCGGGGCATAATGTCATTTTAGATATGTACGATAATCTTCGATCTAGATAACGAAGAGATGCGAAGGGAAAGAAGACAGAAATGTCGGAGAAAATATTAGTGAGATCCGTTCGTATCTGGTTCTGACGGCGTCACCAGCGGAAGTTCTTCCCCTCGATCGACAGCCGTAAATCCTGGATTGGGAAACTGCCAGTCAATCTACCCGAAGTTCCTTGCTTCGTGTGGCAGACAGGTTAGAGACCATGATGTTGCTAAACCTCGGTCTCGGGAAAACTCCTTGAGAACGGGTGGTCGGCACGAGATGAGATTACCCATACGGTCCGCTGTGACCGCTGCTGGTGACTGGCGTGGTATCTCCCACAGCTCTGCCACACACACGCCACGTTCCTAGCTTGGCCAATAACATGCAAGTAAGTATCATATCTGGTTTCCATTGCCAGCCCTTTGTGATGGGATGATACCACCATCTGCGCATCCCACCATGTCACCATCCATGTACCGCCTTCATCGGACGTGCTTCGGACAGTGTCCTTTCAATCAGATAGTGTCGTAGCATGGGAAGGGGGAGGAGGACACGTACTGTACCTATACTATCGACGGATCCGGCGGATATTCGACGTCGACCTTGGTACCTCGATACAGGAAGTAGTAGAACCAAATAACAGATTGACCTTTGCCTCGTGCGTAACACCGGTGCAAGGTACTTTTGCTGTGCCACAAATAACACACACACACACACACCATGCTATTCTGGAAATGGATTAAAAAATCTCTTTTTTTCAAAAAACGAATAGTTCCTGTAAGAGTGGACAGGACAAGAGATATGAATACATACATATTCGTAAGGGCGGCAACGCTGCACTGCGGCACGCCACCCCTACCCTCTTTCTTGTCCGTTAAGATGCCGGGTTCTCGGTCGCTGGGATGTGGCCGCACTAGCATGCACACGTGTCTTCCACGTCACGATCGATCGTATTCGGACGCTCAGCGCTTGAGTCAACCTTGTCTTCAGGTCGTCGCCACCCCACCCAGCAGTTGACGGAGAACGGAGGCGGGTGGTGGTGGTGTCAAAGATATGTACCCCTGACCAAAGTTTTCATGTTGAACGTCGTGGCTGTACCATTTATTCCCCCCTTACTTGCCTCGAATAAGCAAGGGGTGTGTGTGTGTGTGAGATAAAAAAGATGTGTGTATGACATGAATTGAAAAAAAAAAAATGGGTGCAGACCTTCCATACAAGGTGGGGCTGGTTTAATTACAATTGGGCACGAACGAGACGCTTCAAGATAGGCATCGGCGAGGTACATACCATACTGGCATAGCTGGGCTCGGATGCGGTATGGCCATGAGAGTGAGAGTGAGCTAGCGTGCCCACCTTGCCTAATAATAATTTCAATTAGTGTCAGAACTGGGCCACAGTACTAGACTTACTACAGCTCGGCGGGGACATTGAACCTGCGTGTGCACATTTCGGCCCACCAAGGAAGCTGGCATTATCGAAGCCTTCCAGTGGCACAAACCCACGCCTTGGCGCTGGGCGCCGTTTGTGTGCGATAAGCCAGATAACTGGCTCTTTCAAGCATCATGGTCGCTATGGGGTGCCACCGTCGCGATGGACGTGTCAGTACGACGTGCTATCGCAGGAGAATACGTTTTTTGCAATGGTGACTAGTAGGGAACGTGACAAGGTGTTGCCAGCATCCTCGACCGCTTCATCGATTTTGGATGGAGTCGGGAATAAGTTGTACTTAGCATCACCAGCTTCCCACGAAACTGTATTGCCGACACTGAACTTGGTCTCGACGGCGACGCCGTTGCACAACTTTATAAGAACATAAAGAAAATGCCATCAGGACCTTCGCATTTTACGATGCCCCCGCCCACCACATCTACCGACCTCAAGGTGTCTTTCCCTGAAGAGCACGTGCTGCTGTTGACGCTCAATCGCCCAGAGAAACGGAATGCCATGAGTCCCGCTCTCTCGCAAGAGATCGGGAAAGTGTTGGCGTGGTTCGATGAGGAGCCCAGCTTATGGTGCGTACGCGCATTCCTGTCTCTTCGTGGTCTTTTCATCGAGTATGATATACTGACATTTTACGCTTGGGGGCCATGTCTGTTGATGATGCATATATCTACGACTGGTTCGGCGTACAAGGGTCGTGATTATCACAGGCGAGGGCAAGATGTTCTCTGCAGGCGCCGATCTCTCAGCGTACGTGCCTAACTTGTTCTCCTCCGAGTACATCAAGTTTCTTACCAATGCCCCCGCCTTTTTTTTCCCCCCCCCCCCCCCCCCCCCCCCCCCTACAAACGACGACCATGTATTCACACGTAATTGCAGTTGGGGCCAATCGCAGTGGTCAGGAACGTCCAACGAAGTAGAGGTCGGGGCAACATCTCTACACGGCTTTGGTTCCATCTCGCGACGGCGCACGTCGCTGAAGCCCATGATTGCGGCGGTCAACGGTTCCGCATATGGTGGCGGTGTAGAAATGATCCTGAATTGTGATCTCGTCGTCGCAAGTCAAGATGCCGTATTTGCGTTCCCAGAAGCGAAGAGGGGAGTATTGGCGGGACAAGGAGGTGAGTACGCATCCACAACATTTTTTTTTACACGCACAGTTCACGTGGCCCGAGGCGTGCATGTATGCGTGTGTCGTTCCAATCTGTCGGGTCTCTGACCCGGCCCGCTTCGCGTTGAGCGTAGCTTGCGTGATCCATGTGTGACTGTCACTGTGATGGGACGGTGGTGGGGGAGGGGGGCGTCGTCGTCGTCGTGTTTGTAGGAATTGAACCCGTTTCCGACGGAAGGAACTACGACTGCATCCCCCCACCTATGCATCGCTTACCCCGCGGGACGAAGGATAACGTACATATGTACGCGTCCTACTTACCTGTGGAGGTCACTTGAAAAAGACACGCGTCATTCATTCGTTCTTCTTGGGCTATCTCTTGGCCGAGTTACGCCCATCCTCGTGCTGCACATATACGGAGATGCAAGATACATAGATATGCGCCTAACAGCGTGTTTACTTTTACAGGTATTCCTCGGCTAGCAAGGTCCGCAGGACACCAGGTATGTTAACTCATTCCGTTGCATCAGTATGGACTAAGTGGCATTCTCCGGGAATCATATCCCCGAACACGTGAATCCATATTCTGGCCCATCCACATAACTTCGCATTTCCTCCGCTGGGTTCTTTCACCGGGACAAAAAACATTGCGTCACATATATTGATGCTCATATCACCTCTCTGGAATTCCGAATAATGGATGCGGTCCCCCTTCCGGATGTGACGAGCACAGCTTGCTTCTGAGCTCCTCTTGCTGGGGAACCCTGTCAGCGCAGTCGAAGCAAGAGACAAGTATCGATTGTGAGTATGAATCACATCCATATCTGCTTTTCCTGTCCGCCTTATCCTTCCTTGTATTTGTCTCTTCATGTGATTCTTCGGCACATTTGCTCCTTCCTTTATCCTTCCGCCTCTTTTGCTCTTTTCTTCACACTGGTGCTTCACGCTATTAATCACCGTGCTGTGTACATCATCTCTTTGTCTCTCTGGTACCTGGCGTGGCTGGCTGCGTTAGTAGGGAGCGAGAATCACATCGCATTGATCAGTAACTCACCGTCTGTAAACGATACCGTCGATGAAAACGCACGTGCATCGCGCTCTCCTCGTTTCCTATACTTCGTGTTCTGTTTACTCGAAACGGGTCTTTTTTCCGTTCTTCTCGTTGGTCTTCATGGCGGCACGTCTGCCGTGTACATTTGAGAAACAGCTATCATGGCTCTTCTCTTCTCGAATGTTGATTAGACTGCTCGCGTCCCCGTGCTGTCGCTGCTTCCCTCTTTCTTTCTGCCTTCTTGTATTCTGTCGCCCCGGTTTATTCCATGCCATTGCGTTCCGTCTTTCTTCTACCGCTGGTAGCACTCTTCTGTGTACTCTCCATTTCTTTTCCTGTGTACCCCCTTACTTACGCCATGTTTTCTGTAGCGTTAATGCGGTCGTCGATCCTGCTTCCGTCCTTCCGACCGCCCTATCTTACGCCCGTGCAGTGATGTCCAGTTCGCCGGACTCGGTCCAGAGCACGAAAGAAGGCCTGCTCTTCTCCCAGCTTGCTCACATCGAAGAGTCGGTCCAAATGCATGCGTTGAGTGCTGCCAGTCGGAGATTGTGGAGAAGTAGAAATATAAAGGTGCGTTCCTGTATATTGCTACCGTATTAATATGTTCCGTGCGGAGACGCATGGAGCGTCATTAGTATTTTGGCTGGTGTTTCTGTTATGCTGATCATCGGGCTTGTTCGTTTTGTAGGAGGGCTTGCTTGCGTTTATGGAGGTAAGCAAGCGTTGGACTGTTCAGACGTATCGTCATTGACGTGACAATTCAATGCTGCACAATCTGATGTCACATGATACATATGCGACTGTTACCCGCATGACCTGCAACGGCATCAATTCACATGGCTACCTACGATGTGTCGCATGATCTCTGTATCACTTGACACCTTCCTGGCATTGCTGGACATGACGTCTACGGACCAACTTCGACGCAATACAATTCCTGGAACAGAAACGAACACCTAAGTGGACGGATCCTGCTAAACTCTAATCATTAACCTCTGTGCAACTGTACCGCAGCTATGGAGATACGTGTAAAGGCGCATTATACATATGGGTGCAAGGCCACCTATAACGGGCAGGTGGAGATAAGCCAAACAACTATATTTTCACCGTCTTATTTATCCTGTGGCGTCTGGTATGAGTGTTTGATCCAAGGTCCTCCTATGGCGTTTTTATATCCATATCCTCGTGTGTATTGTGGGGAAGGGAACGAAGCGGTGGAGTAGACAGGATCCGAGGAGGGTGCATGATAAGGAACCATGCTCGAGCAGAATTCACCATTGGGTTCTGAGCAACTGAATATACCTGGTAGTATGACACCATCTAGTTGGCCTATGACCCAGTTGTCAATTGTCCCCAGACCCTGCATCAAGCTCCAAAAAATATCCATCAAGGGGGCTGATGCTTCATCACTTCTCTGAGCAGATATATACAATTGATTTCTCTATGTATTCCCTCAGGGAAAAGCTGCGCTCTAGATTTGTCGATGTATAATATTAGGGGCTACGCGACGCCCGCGGGAAAAACGGTAATCTACGGCCTCCACGTAGATATGTTACGCCAATGCGCAATGTGTGCACACATGCAGTGCATGTAGATCGTAAAGAGGACGGAAGGTACGCACCTAACTGGGTACCATGTGTGTGACCCAAACAAGACATCCAGGGTCGCAAGTGGATGTCTTCTCCGAGTTTCAGTAGCAAATACTATTACTCCTGGATGAATATCAAGTAATTAAGTAAGGTCATCTGGAGAGAAATTGGAAAGTTAGGAACAAGAGCATGGCGGATGCCCTGGGTGAGCGCCCTCGCCTAAGGTTGTGTTGCTGCTATCGCTTATGATACTTACTTACATGCGGTTCCCTGTAAGGCGATGAAAAAAGTCGAGTTGGGATTGGTAATATAGTCATATTGATGTCGGCAATGTGCCATGTTTGATCATCGTTAACGTGAGCATCGAGCACGTCAAGATACGAAGGTCGGAAGATATACATAGACTGTGAAGCAATGATCAGGAAAGATGCGAGCATTACGAGAATCAAAGGACTCGTCCAGGGAAGGAAAAAGATGCAAGCAAAATGGAATGGAAACTTCCTGTTCTCGGAAAATCAATGTGCAAAGCACTGCAGTGGGACGCAGCCTCGCCATCCCGTAATCCCACGTTCCCCTAAGTATATGTAGTATCGGGGATTTGGGCCAGCACGATAGGCGGGTAAACGTGTAAAAGATATGTAAAGAATAGGACATACGAGTTGATCAAGTCACTCTGCCCTGACTTAAATGCATCCACCGCTTCATTAGTACATCAATCATGCACAGTCCGTTCGCCCGGGTTTGACCCATGTAAAGGCCCACCTGACTATACCTGGAAGGCCACCACAATGCCTTCATGACAACCGGAGATCCTGCAATTGATTTGTTGAAAATCTTGGCTGGCAAATAAATATATAGTGCGCAAAGGGAACTTGGGAAACAAAGGCGAATGAAAAGATATACAGATCCAGTGGAGGTGTATGAGGGTCGCTCGGTTCCATAATAGTAAGCGACCGCAATTGAGTGGCGTTGAAGCACTGACAAGCGGGATATGATGACCGGTGAAACGAGATGAAGATAGCACACTCTCGCCGAGGAGAAAAAATAAACGGGGAAATAAACGGCCAAGTGGCGAGGATAGATGTTGATCAAAGTGGGAGAGAAAATAACAACTTACCCTGACACCATTGATGAGAGCAGTGGCGGCGGCGGCAGCAGGGGAGTAAAGTAAGCCCAGTTAGGTACAAACGCACTTGTGTACAAGGTGCTGCCACTCAGTACTCATTATTCATCCGTGGAAGGGGCTCGCGGTTACCACCAGACTTGGTGGGGACCTACACCACACACAGACTGCGATGGGGGCGACAGTTCAGTTATTCGAGTCACCATGTAGGACGTGGACCCACATACTAGGCGGAGTGCTCCAGGCACAAAACTTACCAAGGACCTCATCGCAGCTGCCAACACCTGCTTCCCGCCTGTGCGGGTGTAGGGCGGCCAAATCAGTTGCCAATCGATGTAACACCGCCTCTACGTTCGTGACCAAGCTGTGACGACTCCAGAGTCCAAAACATTAGATCGTTTGAACATCGACCCAATCGTTAGAAGTGACGGAGTTCCCGACATTGAATATCGGAGAGCGGCAGCGGAGTACTGCCAATAGTACTAGTCACAAGTTCAGTCAAAAGTCTTCGCCACTGCCACGCCCGGCCCTACTAGCACTCCCAGCCTAGATGTCTCTATGGTCCGTGCTTTCTTGGTTCTCGAAAGAATTTCTGAATTACAATATATAGGACTCATGGCCGGAACTCCTGGGGAAAACATTGTACGAAATTCTGGCCGAGTCAAGTTGGTACTCAACCGTAAGAGCGATCCCAACTTGAAGTACAATTGGCGAAAGACAGGATGGTATTCGTCTCGGACTCCGTTAGTACAGAAAAGGGGTTCAACCGTGCAATCATAGATCCTGTTACATATCTAACGTGCAATACGGGCAAACTGGCCAAGGGTAAGTCCTTTCAAGGGCCCATGTGTTAAGCCAGATCGATGAGGTCTTTCCAAACAGGATTCTGCTGCGATGCACCTGCATCGTGCGGGTGAGTATTAACAAATGGCCGGCATCCCAAAGGACCCGGAGACTCCATGGGATGCTTCATTTCAGCTGACATGTCTCGGGGAGGTGGTAGCAATTACCTACTTCTGGATATGTCGCTACGAGAGCCCACCATTGATTTCGCTCGAGGGCATTGTGCGAGATCACTTGTTTCAGGCATCGAAATTACCAGTGTTGTGAGAATAATTCCTAATACCTCCTTTGGGGCAGCATTATCTCATTCAGGCATCAGTCAATGCTTCTTTCCCCTTAGAAGACGGGACCCGATGCTAAGGAAGGGCCCAGGCGGACACAGGCTATTTCTTGCCTTAGAAGACCATAGCGTTCTTTCAGACGTTCTCAACCCCCACGAGTACAATACGGAACTAACCCGACGAGCTCATGGGGCAGTACGGAAATAAAGGCTTGATGACGTGTAACTGTCTGCAGCATTCACACTGGCTAAACTTATGTAACTCAGCATGAAACATCTCGATCATGCGGCCGTCATGGGTGACCAGAAACCGGCAATGCCTTACCTTGATCATTGGTCGCCTCTCGACATGCCCACATGAGTAGTAGGAAGGAAATATACTGAAGTCTCTTCAGTCCCGTGTCCTTCAAGAAACTCAAATTCAAGTTCCGATTAGTTGGTTTGTTACCAATTGACCAATATGCGCATCGATGTCATGCCAGGCTACACTGTCTGATGCGTGTGTAGCGATCGAGCCATACGGCTACGAACTTTCATCAGACAGGAGTTAAGAACCGGTGCATTTGGTCAACCCTCCAGAAAGAGGTAAGTTCGAGCCGTGCAATCAGTATTTCCAGACCCTTGGAGCACTCGAGCTAATAACTCGCTAACAAGCTAGGCATTCCTTTTCCCATTTAGTCGTCATGGGGAAAATTCACCGCCACATGAATCTGACAAGGGAGGGAGCACCGTCACTTGACCTTGCACGAGCTTGCCAAATGGCGATCTTCCCCACAGTTTCGTTAACAGTCATTTAGTTCCCAGGATGTACCATTGGTTCCGCGGCGGCATTGACTTCCATGTTTATTTTGAGGTCAGGTGGTCTCCCCGATGTTTTACCGCAACCAACTTCCATTCACCGAGTTACTACCTGTGAATTGTTTGGTGTTTCACTAATCATTGACTAATAGCCTCATCAGCTTTCAAGGAAAAAATGTTTCTATTTTGAAGGTGCTACTGTTGACTTCACAGCTTCGGCAGTCTTGACGCAATTGCACTAGTACAAAGGCTTCTGAATTCTAGCACTCCACCCTCTTGTTTCACCCGCTTGGAAGGGGATTACCGATCCGGTACCAGTACTGATTCAGATGGTATGGCATGATAAAGTGGACCATCAATGCATCATCTATCAAGCCCGAGAGATTCATTGTTTATCCTGGTACAGAACACAGGCTACATGAGTGGTGGGACCTATGTACAATATATCATTTCAATCCACACAAGGCGTCAAACATGGCATCGTGACTTTCATTGTTGCGATTGTATCAGGACGCCACCGATAGGCCTTACGGGAAGGCGCGTCCCCGTGCTAGCTGAACGCGACAGAAGTTTTACACATCCTTGCATAGCTCTGAGATAGACGTAAATTTCGACGGTGTATTGTTACGTATGCCATGATTAAAGATCCAGTACTCAGTAACGTTTTGACTATGTACCTCAAACGTCAATAACTGTCGAACAAACCTGATAATCAGAGCCAGAAACCAGGAACTAGTACCCAGCTGAAATTATATCGCATCTCCTATTCTTCCACACCTACTACACCGTCGCTTTCTATCCAATGTACGACATTAAGCAGTACCATATACAGTGTGAAGGCTGAAGGTCAGCATCAAAACCAGAAAAGTGATACACTGCGCCTTAGCCACTTGTGCCTATAATGCATACGATCAGGGACATAGTCTGTCGGAACCTTAGTGAAGCATCACGCGCTACAGCGCGCGTGGCCCATCTGAGACGTAAACTCCACCTCAGGCCCTTTATCAGGCCGAGTATGGTATCATCAGGTGTGGATACATGCTGCCATCATGGACGGAATGAGTGGTCTGCGATGTACATGTGATCCATGAGTCAAGTGTACCTTGCAAATTCTCCAAATCAGTGAAGCACTAGATCGTGAAGGCATCCGACCTCGCCTCGGTTAATGACCAAGTTCCCGTTGCGTAGAGCACAGGCATTGCTACAAGAAGCAGAAACTAAATTTGTTCGTCAGGGATTTCTTGAAGATGACGAATTGGATGCAGAGATCACGTAGTACACAATGGGCACCATGCGTTTCCACTCCCCATTCCCAAGTATCGATCTGTTTTTCTACACTGGCGAAACATGGGGGCACATCGCCGTCGCTCGTTTTGCCGCTGGTAGATAACGACATATTTCTAGGTCAGAACTTAACTGCATACCCTGAAAATAGTGTACCACACATGAGGATTGGCAATGAAGTGACCTTGATTTCGACAGGTGGCAGAATGGCACATCTTTAGGGGGAGGCGGTGGCTCTCCTAGATAGACTAGGTTTTTCCTGGAAACATAGATACAGCTTTGCGAAGCTCTACACCTGAATAGAACAAATAAGTTGGAAACGGTTAGCAAGCCAGGACTCTCCTCAGCGTATGGGTCCTCGACAGCAGAGGTCGCTGCAAAGGTCAGCGGCGTGCCAAGATACCCGGTTCCATTGGGAACAACCACCTTGTTAAAGGGGGATGGGCACAAGTGGCCTTTTTACACCCCCAAGGCAACTAATCCAGAAACTTCGATGTCAAGTTTCATTCTTCGCCGATCTTCGCATTTGTACCCCACGGGCAATGGTCTTCGGTGCTAATGTGAAAGCGGAACACTAGAGATTCCTGCGTCGCGCCTTTGGTCCTTGCACAGCGCCAAACAAGGTGTGCGTTGATCTAGTAAAGTTTTAAATGATATACCCTCTGGCGCTCACTTCACGGTCACCATATATCACTTTATGAATTGTTTCCTAACTCACAGTGAGTGATTCCAGCCCACAGCTTTGGAGTTGGCGAAATTATTTGCATTCGGATTTAAGGAGACTGGCAGACTGCAGCGAAGCTTGTGAAAGTACTCCGAGTGCTTCAGGGAGTCCTGAACACCAGATAGTAAATAGATCAGAAGATTTTCAACATTATCACTTGATACGTACATGTCAATGGGAAGTTTGGTGGAACGACTATCTTCCTCTAATCTGAGAGTCTGGCTTTGGGAGAACTTCGGCTATGTTTGTCACGATACCGTAGCAGAACCACGTGAAAGGTATTAGCGCTTTAGTTACGACCGAGAGCATCACAACAAGCTCAATCGTGAGGTCAACCCAATAACTTCATGCAGGAAAAGGACCCTCTTCCGAAGAGTGGGTGAGCAAATACTGGCATTTGCATATGTAAATGCACCCGTGATGCTTTCTGCTTAGGACAATCGTGCAACCAATGGGGGTGATTTGCTTCAGGCGAAGGGCCGGGTGATTCAATTGAGAAGATTATAGGAAGGGGCCATCGATCGACAAGGGAGTAGTCCCAATGCTATTGGTCATCGCAGTAAAGCTGCTAACTGAAGACCCAGTTGGAGCTAGACGTCCATCGTCAATGTCGCCGCAGAACATCAACGACGAAACAATCCACACGGACATTGCCATCATAGCACGACGGGTCGACGACGACAACGAACACAAGCATGAAGAACAGGTGATTGTAAGGCTGGGGCTTACTAACTTATTTCTGCTGTTTCCGCTTGCCATAGGATCTGTCGCGGTGAGTTTCCAGTGTTCCCGCACACACCCCGTAACCCCTGCCTGGCAGCGTGTCATCCACGATTTATCTAGATTTTATAGATTATATGCTCATCTTCTATATGAAACCATCATGGTCTATACGTGGACATCTACAGGCGTTTCTCTCACATCGCCGAAGCAAAGTGAGGCGTCATGTCATGTACATGTTATAACAATCTTCCTCGCTTTCGTTTGGGTACCAGTTGACATGGCCGATATACGCACCCGCCTCCCATAATGATGGTCGACAGCAATTATGACGATGGACACTGGACAAGGTTGCATGCACTCGGCCCATCTGAGGTGAACGATAGGCCAACGACAACAGCGGCAGTGCCGCAGCGACGATGACAACCTGGGTTGAAAGTGCTACTGATATGGTCCACCCACGTTGGGGTGACTTGAAGGTACTTCGGGGTTGTTGAATTTCTTGAATGCGTTGGTAGTGCGGAGGAATTCGATATCTTTTTCAAAGTCAAGAATCCAGCAAAGGATGCTGCTTTTTGTTGGCTCGAGCACCAAAATTCTTCGCGAGTCACGGTGTCTCGCCTTTCATTGTCAACAACAGCAAATAAATTTCGCAGCTCCTCTACTTCCAGCTTACCTCAACATCGCCATTCAAATCTACACTGAAACCACATATATCCAACTTCCCTATAGTTTCATCGTATTCCCACCCGGTTACTTCCTGCCCTTGCACAACCACCCTTTGTGGCTTCTCTCCAACCCCAAGGACGGTGACCCTTTCCAACGACTGTCCAACGAGATAACTGCCCGTTCCACTTCCCACACTTAATTTGCCACCACCTGCTTTGAACACGAGATTCCTTCCCGAGTCAGCACCGAATGCTCCGTCGCCGTCATCCACAAAGGCATCCCCGCATGCATTCCCTTCTCCATCCAACGAAACAAGCAATTCGTAAGGGCCACTCCTCGTTTCATAGATAGTGTAGGCTGGCTTGGCGTGTAGGAGTAAGACAGACCCGCCCCGGATATGGACGTTGATGTGGCCGAGTGGGGCAGCAATTGTCATTTTCGTCGTTTCCCCGGAGTTGCCGGAAAGCGGGACGACAGCGTGTGTCCACCAGTCACGCCAAATGACGTTACCTCGGCCAGGGAATATAGCTAGAGGTAGCAGTATGAACACTGGATTCGCGAGCCATACAAAATTGTAATCTCCAGACTCACCATCAACGGTCGTATCGCCGGGTGTGAGGACAGGTGTGACAAGAATATTTGCACCAACTAGCCACTGCCGATCGGCCGTGAACAGCTCGGGTTCATCGGGAAACTCGAAGAAAAGAGCGCGCACGGGAGGTTGACCATGAGTCGACGCATTTGCAAAGAGGGTGTACTAGTAAGTTCAACCACAGGCGCCATCGAAGAATGCAGAACGATGAGGTCACGAGAGAGAGGTAACCCGGCTGACGTACCCAATACGGCAGCAACGAGTATCGTGCGCTAATTGCCACCCTTGAAGCATTTGCGACGCTGTCCCACCGATACGGTTCCTGTGGGATTGCACCATATGTATTATGGTTCCTGAAGAATGGCATGAATGCAGAGAGTTGCATCCATCGGTTGCAGAGTTCCTCGTCTGTGTTGCCCACTAACGATGCAGGTGATGGTTAACAGAACATAGAAGGAACCGAGGCAGGGTACTCACTAAACCCACATGTATCCGCTCCTACCATCGGAATCTGGTAGATCTGGAACTGGAGAACACCCTGTATATTCAAATACATGTATTCCCACTTACTTCTGTTATCCCCCAGCTATCAGTGTGTTTTGTTGATGATCAGCACCGGGATTTACTTCATGGAACAAGAGATACGACAGTAAAAACAATACTCACCCAATGACCTGCCCACTTCCCTGAGCCCGCAAACGTCGAGCGACCAATAATAAAAGGGCGTCTCGTAGGCCACAATTTTTTCAGAGCATTGTACGTAGTACGCGCTTCCAACGCTCCGAACAAGTTATGGACATCTAGTTCAATGAATCCGCCGGCATGTGTCGCGTTCGTGGCGAGGGTGTGCGCATTCAGGGGGCCGAAAGCTGCTACATGTGTTAGCAATAGGATTGGAAACAGGAGACGGCTGTGTTAAAGTGCTGACCATTGTGTATTGCATATGGTGGACTATTCACGTCGATGATTGTCTCACCGCCGTCCCCAAGGCCTCTAGCCCTATTCCTGCTCCCCGCTTCTAGACGTTGTCGCGTTCTCTTTTGCTTTTGAGAGCTTGAAGTTGTAGTATCTGCACCTGTACAGGAGTAGGTGGACGTCCCGTTGATAGTCATGTTCCCGCTCGGTCCCCAAAGTGTGTCATTGTAACTAAATATGCCATCTTGGCACTCGACATCTCGCACGTAAATGCAAACGCACGTACCACTCGGGATACCCGGTTGCGACCTGATTCGCCAGACTTAATGGGCCAAGGGCAGAGAAATTTGCACCTGTTCCACTACCATGTGTCGCATTGATTCGAGTTAATCAGTGTTTCATCCAGGTCATACACAAACCAGCGAACTCACCAGGAATAATCACAAAATGAACTGGGTTCATTCATATCAAGCCAAATTCCACTGAATTCTACGCCTCCAGTACTACTCCAATTCTGCAGTGCTTCAGTCCACCATGCCTCAGTATTGTCGGCAAACCAGTCTGGGAAGGCCTGTTATCCAATTCGTCATATGTCGGTGGTAATTATTAGGAGGCGTGGTACTCGTTAATTAGCATATTCGCATAAATAAGGCCAGAAAACAGTACCCACAGTGTATCCAGGCCATACTTGCCCTATATACAAAGATCCGTCTGGGTTCTTGATAAACGCATCTCTGTTGGCGACAGACCATAACATTAGCCTCCGTATAACCCCTTCGAAAGGTAATGGAACCCCACGCACAAGTCCATACCCCGCGTGAAAGGGTCATACTACCAAGTAAAACAATTAACCGGTCGTACACGATGAGAATGAAAGTAAGAACTCACGAAATCCGTATCATTTACCGTGACCGCTATCGCTGCATCCACGATCGGTATAACTGTACCACACGTCGTACAAGTTAATGCATGCCGAAAGGCTAATACTTCAATCAAACAAGGTACTTACAGTGCTGATGGTTCTCAGTCTGCCAGAACAATTATGACATGAAGTCCGACAATGAATCGATACACATACCAATCCTTCTATAAACGTTTTCACTTGATCCGTGGGGAACATCACAGGATCAGTCGTGAAATCCCGAAACGCATGGTATAAGTCAATGTCATTCCATTGAACTGTGTGCCGTTGTAGGATAGGTTGAATGCACGTCATCAGGCATAGTGGAGACGCGGCACAATAACATAAGTGGATGCGAAATAGTAGCCAAAATGCAAATGACACACCTTCAAGGGGGATGTTTGCAGCCCGCATAGCTTCAACATTGGCAATGTCGTCACTTACATTGTGATACCCCCATCTAGACCGCAAAGGAAGTCAAATAATGGTGAGTAAACTGTAACAGAAGTAGACTGATCTTTACCCACCTACACAAGTGAAACCCAAAACCCCATGCAGGAGGCATAAAAGGATATCCAACAATCGCTCCATGTTGGGCGATCACCTCCGCGTCACTAGGACCACTGAAGAAGTAGAAGTCGAAAATGCCGCCAAGCATACGATATTCAATTAGCGATACGGCGGAATTGGGAGGTGATTGGAGGAGGATGTCAGAGCCCGCCGCACTATAAGTATGATGACAATATGAATGAACTAAGGTCGATATATGCATATGGAAGAGGCTCACTTAAGAAGAAGTACACCAGAAGCAGATGCTTTCCCGGTGGTTTCGTTGTATCTGTGCTCAAGATATATCGGATGCGTGCCATAACTGCAGGGATAACAAATACATGTCAGGCAAACCACGAATCCTCTTTTTGAGGTACAAGCTGGTACATACATATTTTGGTCGATGGGATCAGTGTCATCACGGTTCCAATGTGTCTGAATTGTTCCACTCCCCCCATCAGTGCCGATATCACGGCGGAATCCGCTACTCCCAACGACTTCGCCTAGGCCGTAGATGTTCGTTCCGCGCGGCAGGGCTGAAGTTATCTGTGTGGCTTAGTATTGATAGCTCGGGACTGCATGAAGCGGTGGTAAGATACCTGTAGATACTGATCCTCGAAGACAAGAGGGAACCCATCGAATGCAGTGCTTGGGTCCGATGCATTGTATGGGGGAATAGGAGTTGGCGGAAGTGACGATATACGCGTGTCAAAGATTGGTATTGCATTTGGGTCTGAGCGGCGAGTGATCCAAAAGGCGAATGGGGACGACTCGTAGCCAAATACAAGGTCTGATTTATCGATGAAAGACGTAGTAGGAGGTGGAGGAGGCTCGACCATAGATTCAGGGACAGCGAATTGTTGTTGAGCGCTGTCATGTATCTTGACGTGGATACTGAGCTTGAAGTTGAAGCGTAAAATAACGAATGGGAGCGAAGAAGAGCTTACGTGGATTGGGATTGGTATGTCACCTCGAGGGTGAGATCCACAAGGTCTGACCCGAAAGCGTTGCACGCTGGGCCAGAAAGCTCGAGGTGCGCGGAGAGGCCATGCTGGGAATCAGTCAAAGATGTAAGTGTGTATCCTGCAGAGCTTTAGCAAAAGCGATCCATATCAAATAGTGAAAGTCTACCTGGACAGTGGGAGACATTCTTGGAATAAACAACATTGCTCAACCCTTCTCTTTGGAGGAGGGAAGAATGAGACGCGGATATTCTAGGCACGACGTGGACAACAGAAAGAGCACCGACAAGCAGACGGTACAACATTGCTGCTTGCCTGAGCTGGTCAAGGGGGACGGTTCGAGCGGGTATTTATAGGAAGCGACGAAGCTGTTTTTCCATTCATCCGGGGAACAATGTATGACCAGAGGCGGCCGAATTACGGACGATGGGCAAAATACTCATTGTGTAACTTCAGACTCACTCGCTATGGGATATCGAGATACCACATCATTTGGCATCCGAGCAGAGACAGGAAACTTCGGAATTGTGCGTCCTATTGCTCGGGGCAGTTGAAGTTCGAGTTCACCTGATGGAAATTAGTCGTTTTCCGCGCAATATCCCTTTCGAGCTCCGTTCCATCTCAGTTTCTCTGCCGCCCAAATCAACCAGAACAAAGCCGCTCTGACAGCAGGCACCTTGTTTATGTGCACGCCCTCAGAGTCTAAAACTGACCTCCTTGGAACGTGCTAATCCTGCCATTCACCTTGTTATGTAATAGAGAGCTGGTACACTTGTGAAGCGGTCTTCGAATTATGGCTTTTTCCACAGCGGAGCCTTGTTACAGGCAATTGCGCGGATGAATCGAAAAAAGCATCTACAATTTCCACATGCAGAAACTTGTAAACAAGATAATTCCGTATGTTGAAGCTTACGTAACCTAGGAGGTTGTGTCTCTTGCTCGACAGGAGTTCCGGAAGAGTCTCGCCACTGAGTGGATAGTCAAGCAAAGATTGAGCATTTCAAGTAAAAGGAGCAATTGTGGTGAAGATATGGTATTCTGATACAGTGTACAGGTGTCGTGAATTGCAGTACATTTCCCAGTGGACAATGCATGGGCTGTGAATGAATCTAGCATGTGCCAGGGGCCACTCTAGCTAACAGTTTCCGAAGGGGGGTTAACCAATTCTGCGCAATGCAGGTAAGCAGTAGCTCATGGTCCTCGTCATGGAAAAAGGCCTTATTGTGTGCAATCTCATGTGCGATTATGAAATACCTGCATGTACGTCAACCCACATTTGCTGGGCATATTCACCAAAACATACCACGCTGTGTAAACTGCAGCCTTGTCGTCGTCACTGCTACTCCCCGATAACATGGAATGATCTGAATTTAATGGTAAGTGAACCTTGAATCCTCGAGCGTGCAGCAAAGACACTAACGCTTCTCCTCGAAGTGCGCAAGATTGAGATAGATAGCATGGCTCCGGTTGAAGCCCATCAACTCGACATCGTCATTCTGCCAAAATACGTGGAGTTTCTCGGGTTCCAAGGTAAATATCTGCCCCAAGTCCCAAAGCACAGTCGAAAATGCTTCAAGTGATTCTGATGGAGGATTTTGATTTCTAGACTTGGCTGCGCGACATCCTCAGCCTGAGCAATAGCAGACTCTAAACTTGGACATACATGTTTTGAAAACACTCATTCCATGTCCGGTAGTTCCTTGTTGGGTGTAAGCTGAAGGCTGGACATGCAGAAAGCAACTACTTACCACAATGCTCGAGGTCTGTTTGTCGCAAACCAGAACAATATTTGACATCGCGCTGCTTCTTTCCCCCTTCGGACCGCTCCTCATTCTGATGGATTGCTCTGCAATTACCATTGTCACTCGAGCATAGGTTTAGAGCTTCCTCCATTAAATGCTCTGTAGTAATAGTGAGCAACCATTGACAGTGCTCTATTGCCCAGACTCACCCATCTCTCCGGGTGCAAACTTTCCGGTGACTTCCCTCTTAAACTTGGGTGCCATACGTTTCTTCATGTCTTTGAACCATCCCGAGAGCGGCAAAGATGGTGGCGGGTTAGAGGGTGGTGTGGGTAAGCGCGGTAGGTCTGGTAGGGGTGCATCTGAGAGTAAAGTTCATTATTTAGATAAGGAAAAGGAACGTCAACATAACCCAAGTACTAACCTTGTACGTTCCCAAGGATAAAGTCAACTATAATGTATTCAGGGCGCTGAAATTGACAATGTCAGAGATTGAATTACCATCATAACCCCGGCGTTTCAAATCATCCAAGTGAGCATCTAAGATTGTCATCAACGAGGATGTGTCGTGTGCTTTGTGGGCCTTGAAAAAGAGGCGACAGAGGGCGACCGACATACTAAAACGAGAACCATAAGACACCGATAGTCAGGGGTTCAAGATCTGCTCACTCGTACCAGTCCCGCTTGCTTTCTGACGGGTCATCTTTCACCCAGAGCACGATATTTTTCTCCGTAGTCTTCTCCACTCCCGCAAGTGCCTTCTCGCGCAATCGATCCCTATCTTCGGAAATATGCCTAAATTCCACGTATTTTGTGATTTGTAGATTCCTACAGTACTTGACTGCGAATTTTTCAGGCTCGTTGTGCCACTCTGTAGGGTTGACTTTCGATCGACGAGAACTATCCTGATCATACAAAAAGATTTTAACTCTTTCCAGGATGTGCGTACGAAGGTCTGCTGCATCCTTAGACAACGTGCCTTCATGGTCAACAACATGAACCACATGAGCACTCAAGGTTTCAGCACCCAAGATCCTGTAGAACTCTGCAAAATAATAAGTCCAACGAAAAAAAAAAGGAAGTGAGGTTACTTACGGTCGAACACTTCTTCTTTAGGCGCAACAAAAACATGATCGCCAAATAACCTAAGGCTTTCCATATCATCAGCAATCAAGATATCCTTTGCTCCTTTTAGTGCCATTTCCCGTGACTGAACAGTGGAATCTGGCTCGCGTTTTCTTCGAAAAGCGAGAAATATTTCAGCATTCTTCATCCTCGCTTTGACATCGCTTGGAAGGCTGTTGTACCCGACCGCGACTTGACGAAGATCATCCAGATATCTAGCAAGTAATCAGAAGCGCCTCATAGTAACAATTGACCCTCTCACCTCGACCCGCCGGCTACTTGAAGATAGTTGTGTGCATCTCGCAGTAGCGCCTCCACGATGTCCACATAGTCTGGTTTCGGTTTCGCGCCGCATATGTCTAAGAAGTTGTGTGCCAAGGAGCTAAGCCTGACGAAGCTGAACAATTCCCTATGGTGGCTATTCGCTTCACCCGGCAATTCAAAGAAACATTGACGAGGCCGGACCAATTCAACTGAGTCAGTGGTGCTCTCTCCAGCTGAAACTTTTGTGGGAATAGGGACAATCCTCAGGTTAGCCAGTTCTTTCCGTTCCTCAGCATTAAAGCCTGAAAGGTAATGGTATACAGTTAACAGGATCGATCAGCAGAGACTCACCACCTTTACTGGCGAGTAATTCGAACCAGCTCACAGCTTCCTTCTTGTTCTTAGGTGGGGTCTTTTTCAAAACATTGATGATAGCAGAGGCGGAGGGCCGCTCTTTGATCTTCAAACGTACAGCATCCTTTTCGGTTATAGTATGGTGCAGCTTCTTGAACCCAAGTGGTTCCCAATCAGCAGAAATGAATACCTTGTAACACCGTATTAGTGGATTGCTGACTGGATGATGACAAAAGATGACCTGTTCTGGAGTTCCCATACTTGGTTGCATCGTTCTCCCACAGGGGAGAAACGCAACATCTGCGAACTCTAATGGATTGTAGTTGGGGTATAACGTGTCCATGTAGGTAAGCAGAAATTGTAAAGCATATCTTCTGATCGGAATTTCCGGGCTGGCAGCCTTTTTGATTATCACGTCTAATGGTGGATATGCTCTCAGCCCAAGAAGGGTACTGAGTCGAGTGAGGGCTAAGTAGGATGTAAACGTTTCTGTTACATAGCAGATGCGGAAGCTAACCTTCTGAGGGGTGCTTCGAACCAGCTGAGTCGCGCCAACGAACAATCGGAAGTCCAAGTTCAATATGGTATTGTTCCGGAGTGTAAAGATCGGCAATGCAGTAAAATTCGCCACTTTCACTTGAAAAAATAGACGCTCGTTGTAGTTCTAAATGTTCATCGTCCCGCATCTCGTTATAAACACGTTCGAGGTAAGTAGCGAGTCGGTATGGAGAGCACTGGCGATGCGGCAAACTATATGACAAATGATATCCGAGTATATGTGATACAAAAGACAACTCACCGGCCCTTGATATCGCACCATGGAATGTTCCTCCTAACACCTAGCTCTTGTAGTATTTGGTCATCGACGTCCAAGTTTTGGATAACAGGTAAGTCACTGAAAAGATCAGCCTCTAGAAAATATGCCTCGTCCGGCTTCTTGCGGCCACGGCTCGTTGGAATGAATTCGACGTTTTGCATTAGTCCAATGATCTGTTCTTTTATTACGGGTTCCAACGAGTTCCACAGAGACTGTAGAACTCCCAGAAATCGATTGACGAAGCGAGTGGACAAGCGTATGTCATGCTCGCGCTGTCGCCCTGGACTGATGAGGTACCGAACCCAATCCAGGAGAGTCATCTCTTCCCATCCAAGGGATGTTCGTATGGCCTTCGGGTCCAACCGAACCGTGAATGCGACAGGTATGGTGTCGGGTGGGAGGGGATCGTCAGCGGTAATAAACGATCCAGATCCTCTGGGGTTGACAAACTTTCGGATGTTGATCAGTCGGACGAATTGGTCAGATTCTCGGGGACCCGCAGGAGAGAATTTGGCCTCAGGAATAAGTTCGCCCTTGCATTTCTCACCGCCCCCCGTTAGGCCTTCACCAAATAATCCAACCCACCATGCGACGCAAGCAACCATTTCATGTTCTAGAAGTGTTCGGTGTTGCAACTCCTCCTTCACGTCACGGAATGTGTATTTAGACACCTTGTACCGCTTGGGAAGGTCGGCTATTATCGTCGCATGCACTGGCAGTAGGGAATTGTCGAGAACTGGACGTTGCTTCATGAATGGAGCGAAGGTCGCATGAGGTTCTCGGACATCTCTGGAGTCTCGGATTCCAAGGTTGGAAACGATGGGAAATGACGGTCCGGTGGAACATTCGAAAAACGCGTTTCGTAAAAGATCAGCTACTTTGGGATCCGGAGTGGATGGGCGAAAAGTGAACGATTTCATGATGAATAGACCTTCCTTGCGCGCCTGATCAGCTCCAGACGGCCATGCATTTCGGACAATGTCCATAGCACGCCCATAGATTAACCGAGCCACGAGCCCACCGATGTACAACAGTTCCTCGTTCCATTCTACAGCTTAATCTCAGAAAGTTGAATGGAACATAAGTTGGGACGACATACTCTGTACCTGGCCGTTCCTATTCGCAGTAAGTAAGTATCCTAGATGTGCTCATTAAGATGAACGTACGCTAAGTCGATTAATCCTCGCTCCACAGTTGGAATGAACCGACTTGAAAGATGTACTGCAATACCTGTGGTCTGAGCTGTGCTTTGACCCTTTTCGTGCCACATCAGATTGGCGGAACAAAACACGGCCACCTCACTTACAACGAACAACCTTGCACTATGTTCCCTGAGCGAAAAGATTGCGTCACAATACCGCGTCGAGTACAACCAACAACAATACTCACCCATCCTGGTCGTTAAGGAGCCCTTGAGATCCCCGAAAAATGCTGCCTAGGGTGTCGTCATCGTCACCTTGTGTCATGCTCCCACATTCATTCATTGTGAACTGTCGATTTTACAATTTAAAAGGTTGCGAAGCAAAACTACACAAATACATACGTGCACAGCTTCAAATAGGAAGCTTTTGGGTGGTTTCTTCTTTGTCGCACTTTCGATTCCGTTTGTCATTTCTTGTGAAGGAGTGGAAGCGACCTCTGCGGAATATACTGTGTATTCAATAGAAAAGGTCTTCTCCGATGAAGGACCAGTCACAGAAAGTGTGTGAACATCATTCAGCTCCGCATTCTTTCCAAAGAAACTTCGCTTCTTTGCCGGGTCTATTTGCGACGTCTTGGCTTTCTTGCGAGGGAGAAGTTTCTTCGACCCTGCGCTATATGCCAGGGCGCTAATGACTACTTCCACTCGTTGGGCTGAACAAATGCGTTAAAGTAGTTTCAGGGCTTCTCGGATAAACTCACCAATTGTCTTCACCGATTTAACAGTCAAGGATTTGGCTGGGCTACTCGCCTTCAAGTCGGCAGGCAGGTCTATCTTGACCGGTTCCCCTCGGGATTTGCTAATTTTCGAAAGAGGAGTGCCATCGAAAAGTACAGTGACCTCCTTAACGCTTATCAGAAACGTTACCGCTGCGCTGATAAATCGCGACAAGTCGAATGGTTTTGGAATGGTCGTTTGTACCCCAGGCTTTAAATCCATCTCAAACGTGGTCCACTTGCTAGCCCCGCACAGCTTCGAATCGACAAAGAGCTGTATTGTTATGAGAACACATATACTCTGAAGCAGAACAGTGTATGTGATACCTCATTGTTGTCGTAAAACATTCTCGTTCGAATACCTGAGCAAGATGTATCATACGTGATTAGGTCAACGGTAGTTTGACTCACCACCAGAAACTATAACAGGACATTCTGTAACACTGAAGACGCTAAAGAATCCTGTTGTACAGGTCACTTTCTCATGCCCAGCTGAAGACAAGGCAGCACATACCAACACCAAAAGCGCCAATCTTCTGTTCGTCGGGATTCCCGTCCGCTACGAGGGCATGAGTATTCATTGTAAATGACATCATAACGTGTGCTGGGCGTACCGATATTCGTCAAGCGCTGCCAGTCCTTGGAAGTGAAAGGATCCCCGTCATTTCTGACCACCCATCTAAACAACTTGAGACTTGTCAGTTTGCGACGAAGTGTATATGGTCTGAACGAACCCACCCGGACTGTATTCAAGTCGTTGACACTCCCATTCAGTGCTTTCTCTGAGGCAGTAACATGTTCACTAGTTTGAAAGTGAATCTCCACCGAGCGGGCCTGAGCATCATCAGCATTTTGCAGGAGCTCTCGGAATACTAGGGATTGTCAGGGAAGGGTGGGAAAGCCTTCGTCAGTAAGGTGTTACAACGTGTTTCGACGAGCGCCGCGATTCACCAGTGAACTCCTCTGGATATCTTGCCAGCACCTTGTCGACTAACGCACGACCATTCACGTTGACTCGGACGGGTTTACTGGGCACAGGTGCGCTTCCGTTTGGCAGATTGGACATCTGTTCACAAAACATCATTACATTGACATAGAACATTCTGCACAGTGCACACCAAATAACAGGACTCACCTCGAAAACAATGTGAGCTCAGATGGAACCCAGCGAAGAGCGATACTGAAGAAAAGAGACGAAAACAACGAGTTCACTACCTGCCGCAACGTTGTGATGGAGACCTTGTTTGCCCATGTGAAGCCTAAGCGCTCTTGCCACATGCTGTAGTACTCCGTGGATGCTGTTGGTCATTGAGGCATTTACCCTAGGGTAGTGTACGTTGGTACCAGTCGGTTGTCAAAAGATCCCCGGAGACCGACTTAGGTCGTATTCGTCGTGGTTAGTATTTGGTCCGGAGGAATTTCGGCTGCCTTCCCTTGAGCAAGTTGTTTTGTCTGACATTATCAAGGTCATTCAGACTGAAGTATTGATCCTGGACTGGCTCTCCTTTAGCTGCGACTCTGATACATTCCCGTCGTGTGGGCTACCAGCTGTGATGATTCAAATCAAGGTGAAGGTATTTGTTTTATGTAAATTGATGCGGGCTAGTACTCTTACTACTCATTGCAAAGTCGTCTATGTACACCAAGTCTCCTCGCTGAGCTATCGCTGAAGTGAAACCGATCACTGACAAAGCTTCCGATCGTACGTCTCTGTGGTTTACGATGACTTGTTGGACAGAACATGAGTGACTGTTATGATAAGTATACCAGACAAAGCTTATGAGGGTAAGCACTATGTACCAGAAGGTGTAGATGATAGCCACGCTGGTCAAGTTTCGAAACCACTTCATACTAACTTTACATGACCTTCCCAAAACAAAAATCGTCTCCAAACAAACTCTAATTAGTAAGGGCGCCCATACTTGTCCAATGGTGGGCGACCGAACGAAGACTAGACAGTGTGGTTAGCTTCCCTTGGCAGCATAGTACAGACTGCTAAGTTGATGACATACATTTGGGGCTGGTTTGTTTTTCAGGATCTCCTCAATCTTGTTCAAAATTTCGGGAGTGAGTTTGGGTATGATTTCCAATGCCTTCAAATTGTCGAGAACTTGCTCTGGCTTGCTGGCACCGAGAATGATAGTGCTGGTATTTGGATTCCTCGCCACCCAGGCCAAAGCGAGATGAGTTACATTGCAACCAAGTTCTGCAGGCGCTTCACGTTTTATTGAGAACCATTTCACGAACGACGTACCTGTCTCAGCCAGTTTACTGAGTTCTTTGACTTTGTTGATCTTTTCCAGACCTTCCTCTTCATTGAGGTTCTTGACAGTATCTTTGAAGATGTCCGAGTGGGTGGCGAAGCGGGATTCGGGTGGGATGCCATCGTTATACTGGAAACAGAACGATCAATCCAGAAACGTAGTAGAACAGCTACTCGAGCACCTTCCCAGTGAGCAAACCACTAGCCAGCGCTGACCACACTGTGATGCCAATGGAATATTTCTTATAGAGAGGGGCGTATTCTTTCTCGGGGCGTTCACGATGCAACATGCTACAAGTTCCGGAGTGTTTGACAGCCCACACTATATATACAGCAAGAAACTTACTTGTGCTGGCATTGTTCAGCAATCGGAGCAATGAGGTTTAGCTTGTCAGCGATGTCTATATGGATTCAATGGTAATCGATTTATTGAACGAATCTGTACAGAAATGTGTGTGACTCACGGTGTGCCTCTTCGATATCCCGGGCAGACCACTCAGATGTTGCCCAGTAGAAGGCCTAGGATATACAATGAGAAGCGATTGGTGATCGGTCACAAATACTCACCCAGCCCTTCTCGATCACGAAGTTGAATGCACGAACGATCTCTTCCATGGGCGCTATTACCAGCATCAGCAAATTCCAGAGCACATGCTACAGGACACTGACTAGTGTAATCTGGGCGGTGCGCAAATATGACATCGACATAGTCCAGTCCAAGCCGCGATAGGGATTGTTGGGTACCCTCGATGATGCTACGGGAGGTCTGATTACGTGAATAGATAAAACTAGTGGACTTGACGGACTGTTTTCGCGATAGACCAGTGTCATTTGGACCAGAGCGTGTGCCAAAGAACAGCTTGGTTGTTATGACTAGGTCGCTTCTACGATATCCTAGTTCCTTGATTACTCGGCCCCTGTCAAGTTGTCAACTGTGGATCGAGAAGCTTGGAATGAAACGCACATCTCCACCTCCGATCGACCTCTGCCATATCCCTCCGCAGTATCAAACATATTAATGCCATTCTCGAAAGCAAGTTTAATGATGTCCTGCAAGCGGTCGTCCCCTGAGTATCTTGTAAGAGCAACATGGGGTAGCAACTCGCCTTGACTGGGTCACCGACGACAGTTACTCCCAAGGTTAGCCCTACAGGTCGTGATTATCGGATATGTGCAGACTGGGCTAGACACTGGTCACCTACAACCGCCAAGCGAAAACAATGGCACTCGTAATCCAGTATCTCCTAGGCGGCGGAAAGGCATGTTTTTGGGGTCAAACTCGACTTTGACACCCGGCATGGTGGATCTCAGTCAACGCGTTAGCAGAGGATAAGTTTTGAGGGGAGACTGAGATATGTTGATAAGAGGTCCGGGTAGTATGGTCCGTGATCGCAAGGCTGGCGTTTCCGAGTATTTATGGCGCAGCTTACATACGCGCTGTTGACGTTTTCCCATCGTCAAGCAAGTTGCGCAACACTGACGGAGCTCTTATCGAAGGCGCCAAGAAATGATAAGCCGCTCACGGTAGTGACCTACCTCCCAGGTCGTAAACTTACAATTGGTGTCGCTGTCCAGAATTTGCATGTTCTTTGGTGTCCGATTCCATCCAGTCACTTTTGGTTCCACACCCAAGGAAACGCCCCAATTACCAACAAGACAAGCTACAAAATCTAGAAATTGCCAACAATCACGAGAGACCACAAGACATAGCAAAAAGAAATGCTTGAGATTCTAGGCATGTCCAAAAGCGCAAAAGCAATGTAAGGTAGCTCAAAGAAAGCAGGAAGAGGTATAAATATTCTAATGGAACAGCGTTGTCGGAACACATTCGCCTCCTTGGCGGGCATCGCTGTCAGTCCGTTAATGTAAGGATTCTGCACCGAGTGGCGCGTCCAGATCCTGTCCGAATAGGGTTCAACGACTATTGGACCCGTGAGTACTTACTGCAGTCAGTAGTCTGATCAATATCTTCAACATCTCCGGTGAAGCTCAAAGTATGATTATTTCTTGGGACGACGCCATGGGATCTCGTTTTGCCATTCCAGAGACGAGAAATGCGATATACACATATACATACTGGTGTAATGCACCAAATACATCTTCACATGCATCGGCTTAGCTTCAGTGTAATTGGACAAATGCTACTCGTTAGAGTTTAGCAGGGTCCGTCCACTTCGGTGTTCGTTTCTATTACAATAGTAGTGTTGTGTCAGTGTCCATGCGGGTACATTTGTGTATTCCCACATAACATATCATGAGCATGTGCGAATTGAATTGTCTACGTCAATCATGGTACGACCAACCAGTGCAACATTTACTTACCTCCGTAAACGCGGCCAAGCCCTCCTACAAATGAATACAGCATCAGCATAACCATTCACGCACAAACACCAGTCATGTGATGACGACGCGTCTCGCATCCTCGTCCCTACCAAACATATTGAGGCACTAGTAACATACAAGAACGCACCTTTATATTCTTCCCCCTCCACAATCTCCGACTTGCAGCACTCAACGCATGCATTTGGACTGCACCTTCAACATGAGCACGCTGAGCAAAAAGCAAACCTTCTTTCGTGCTCTGGACCGAGTCTGGCGAATTGGACGTTAGTGTACGGGCATAAGATAGGGCGGTCGGAAGGACAGAAGCCGGATCAACGATCTTGTTAACGCTACAGTGAACATCGCGTGAGAAAGCAGTTATGAAGTGAGAACTTCAAAAGGAGATAACAAAGCAAGGAGTAAGGGACCAGATGAATCACACAAGAACAAGATAAGGCGGACAAGAAAGGCCGCGAAGAGAAGGGAGGTGTGAATGTGAATGATACTCACAATCGATACCTGTCTCTTGCTTCGACTGCACTGATAGGGTTCCCCAGCAGGAGGATCTCGGAAGCGAGCTGGACTCGTCAGATCCGGGACGGCGACCGCACCCCATTGTTCGGGATCACGGAGATATGTCGCGATTAAGGACAACGATATTTTTGCCAAAGGCAAACAGCGTAGATCGTGTGATTGAGGAGGGAACCATTTAGTCCAAGCTGGCGCAATAAGCTAAATAGAGAGTTAACATACCTGGTGTCCTGCGGTCCTTGCTAGCCGAGGAATAACTGGAAAGGTGAAAATCGATGGTTAGTGCACATTCATCAGAGAAAAGATCCAATTCTTGTGAACATGATGCTTCAGCTGCTACATCACAGTGAAGGTCAACACGGAGCAGACAAAGACCCGGTAGATAGGAACAACGTGCATGCACGCGTTCGCCGCCTGAACTGTGCGTGTAAGTGCATGGTACACACTCACTTCCTTGGCCAGCCATTATGCCTCTCTTCACTTCTGGTAAGGCAAATACTGCATTTTGACTTGCGATGACGAGATCACAATTCAGAAGGATTTCCATACCCCCACCGTATGCAGGGCCATTTACAGCTGCGATCATCGGCTTCAGCGATGTGCGCCGTCGCGTGATGGACGCAAAGCCATGCAGAGATGTTGCCATTTCTTCTACTTGTGTGGACGTTCCCGACGATTGATTTTGATGCCATCTAGAATCGGATGTAAAGAGTCATTTGGGGTGGACACGTAGGTCGTGATATGTAAAGTATTGGTAAGGAACTCGATGGACTTGGATGAGAGCAAGTTAGATACGTACACTTTGAGATCGCCACCTCCACAGAACACCCGTCCTTCACCTGTTATAATTACAACCCTTTTATACGGAATCAAGCGAAGGCATTCACGCAAATCATGACACCATTACATCAAGAACAAAACAGAAGAAAAGAACATAATTTCAGTATTTCCTCTATAATCAACTGACCACCAAAGAAAAAGAGGAGTAGGTGTATAGCAAAGGTGTGCGGACGTACCACAAGCTGGGCTCCTCGTCGAACCATGCCAACACATTCCCAATCTCTTGGGAGAGGGTTGGATCGATGACATTTCGTCTGTCCGGGCGATTGAAGGTCAATAGTAGCACATGCTCCTGAGGGAAGGACACCCTGATATCTTTGGATGTGGCGGGAGGGGGTATAACGAAATGCAAAGGTCCTGGTGTCATTGTCTGTTCTATCCGGGGGAGAAGGGGTTGGGAGACTAGGAAGAAAGAAAATCCTCTATGTATCACGATGATATTAGTCTTTTAAAGAATATATAGAGAATTCATTAAGATATCAATACAAACCACGAGGAAGTTCTTCGGAAATCCGAATGAATTACTTGTCGCGAGGAGCGACGTGTCACAATCATAGTCTCCAGACAAAAGAAACCGATCTCCATCAGTGGTACTCTGTGATAGCACATGATAGCATGTAGGGGTACGTATGGGCGAAGGCCGAACCAGGTGGGGGGAGTGGGGGCCTAACACTGGCTATAACATGTAATCTTGCTGAACATACTTTGATGTTGCCTTTGATTGTATTGTTGAAGGCCCTTTTCGGCGCCCGGAATCAAATGTAGGTGACAGAGAGCAAAGGCGATGTCCGCAAGTCGAAGACGTTGCACAAAATAAGTAGTGGGGATGCGTTCACCGCGCACAGTCTATGTGGCTTGATGAACGAGGGGTAGGTGACGACTTGCGCAGTGCGAGCGCGGGCTGCAGAGAGGATGCACGGATGCAAGGCAGGGATGTAGAAGCTGACTGCAGCACGAATGATTATTTAAATGTTTCAACTTCGCAGGAAGCAGGATTAAGACGATTACACTCACCCAATATTAACCCTCTGGCATTTCTGCAGCCCAATGTTTAATGGCTTTCCTGCCATACGGAGGAAGTGTCACGATTGATCAAGGCGTCCAGGTACTAAGGTTGTCACTGTTGTACTTTGAACATCGTTGCAGCTGTCCCAGGTTAATTCGTTTGGTCCTTTGCGACGACACGACGTTATTACGGCTATCACTTAGAGGGCCTTTGTTTTTCTCTTTTAGTTACAGTCATCCCCTGGCACTTGAAACAGCTAACTCCAACAACCGCCACAACACATACATTCAAAATCAGAGTCGCGGAAGACCTAGTAGGGTACTAATATATATATTAGCAATGCTGGTTATGGATGGTAACATTGAAGACTTGATCAGATATTCGCAGCAAAAGGTTGTGCTCGCTTGCTCACTTGAAACGCTCCAAATAAGGTATATCAATCTTAGTCATCCAACATGCCTGCTCTCTGATTGGACAGTGGACACCTTACTGTAGTCGCTAACGGTGCATTTCCATATAAGGCATATCTAGCTTGTGCCCCCAATACATCCCACCAGCATCGTTCTGGCAACGTCAATACTCATCAATAAAGACATCAATAGGTAGAACGTGAGGCCAACAGCATTACTTACATTATGACATTATTTTACCAGAAAAATAGTCCGAACTTCTGTTGTTTAGTTGTCATTAGCTCAAATTTCACCATTAAATCCTCATCATCAAGCCTAGTTCAGATGTGAGGACATTTGTGACCACTCTACATTATACTGATTATGTCTATGGACCTCTCAGTACATTTTTTTCATGTGTTGTAAACAAAAATGATGTGTAAGAGCCATTTGTTTCAACTGCCAGTGGTGTTTCAAGTGCCAGGGGATGACTGTACTTGTTTGTTCTCCCACCGTATATAACACGCAATATTTCCCCTAGCCCACCCTCCATTTTTCCTCTAACACACTGTTGCTACTACACCTCACGACAGCGGATTGCACTGATTGGTATGTATTATCCAGGTGAAAGTATGCATCATGCGAAAAATTACACATGTACCGTTGGAAGCCAAGGAAAGTCCCAGGTAAAATCTTCGCAAAGAGTTGAAGATGTCACCTGATGAAATGCGAACGCAGAGAGCAACTGGATGCGCAAACAAAGCGGGTGGGGTGTAACGAATGTGTGTAACGGCAGGAACTGCGAATATAAGGTAAATGCGGGCGCTCGAAGGAATTATTCTACATTGTGGGCGCTTTGACAGGTTACGGTGAACCGAAACCGCAAAGGTGGTGATGGATATCAATCAACGGCGACAATCCGAAATATGCAGGTGCGAAGACATTACAACTATGACACATTTGAGTAAAACGTCAAGTCATTTCCTTGAGTATACTGGGCTCACATCCTTATCATTCAAGGAAAGTCGGCTCTGTGACCCTTCTCTGCGCTATCTCTAACATCTTGCGCATCTTTCTCACACTCGGTGACGCAGCTGTCGCGCTGCTCATCGAAGTCGTCGAAGCGCTCATCGATCTTCGAGACGACTGTTGTTTCAACATTGACGTTAAGCTGCATCTAATTCCGTAAGGATGGAAAGGCGGAAAGAGAACGGCTGATATCACTCACGCTTTTTTGTGTGGCAGCAGGACCAAGGATACGCTGCTAGAGTGAAGCGTCAATATCCACGTATTTCACTTCATCTGGCAATCAAGTAAAAAAACATACTGAGACACGGCTTTTGTTAACGCCGGAATAAGGCAGAGCACCATTTTGATCACGATCACGTTCGCTCGAGTACATGCGGTCGATACGAAGACGCTTGCGGGTGTTCAGGCTACAAGTATCCGCGTTAAGCCTTAGTTTACGAGAAAATAAAATATCACGAACGTAGCAAGAAGGGAGTTTGCGTATACTGGTATCAAAGACGATCAGCATCCAGTGGATGGCCGGAAGAGATGGAACTTACGCTTGGCAATGGCGAAGTGCATTCCGAGGAAAATCAGATTGTGTCGCATGATGAGCCACTGCAGCGAAGTCGGTGAATGCGGCGGGTAACAGTGCCTAAAAACTCACGCAGATCAAGGATGCAACAGTCACGAAGCTATCAATCCATTAGTCTTGTCCATCATCTTAACGAATGACGAAGTTAACTCACGCCGAGATGCTACCAGTCTCTAGTGTATACAAAATCAATGAATTGATGATGTGGTTCATGCTACATGCAGTGCTTCAGAATCATTTTGCTTCCAAGAAAATGCAGCTTACTTAGCAAATCCAGTTTTCCTGGTTCCAAGGAAGATAACCATAGTTGTAGTGATGATAATTTCAACCGATGCTGACAGCGTGACACCGGAAGTGAAAATCCACTGGAGCGTAATTAGCTCCTGCACGACCACGGACATAAGTTGCGACGCACCGCGGGGTAAGGTCGGATGAATAAGGAATAGTGCTTGAGATGTATACTAGGCATACGATTAGAACGAACATGACGGAGGTGGACATCACTCACATCTCGGATGTTGAGACTTAGTTCGTTGAGGTTAGCGGCATCCGATGGATTATACTATAAATGACTTACTGCAAGCAGTGACTGTAAATGCTGGCTTAGCAATGCCGATATCAAATATTTGGCTACTTACGGAGACGGAAGAATGCGAGGACTACCTGGAACATTGGTCAATAACAACGTTGGCCAGTGAAGCAAGAGACATACGACGGGGGCGGCAATGTACCATGTCTTCATCACTGAAGATCCGTTAAGTGAATAAACTTGTAGTATAGAACCTTGTTCTCACACTTCCTGATTCTGTTGGCAAAGAAGCTAAGAAAAGTGTAAGCATTGATCGAAAAGCATTTGAATGATAAACCAACCAATGGACAAGGAACGTGATGGCTGCTGTAACAGCTACAGAAAGCTAACAGTGCACCTAGTCAGCCAACCTTGTCTGAGCAGTTCAGAAGTTCATGCATACCCCAAGTGCGCTGCCAGTAAACGGTTAGTACACAACCTAGCCAAGGGGAAACAGATGTCACATACGGTGGGATGATGTCCATATTCTCGGGCTTGTTGTAGTTTGTAATAACTGATGTCCATACAGTGGTAACAATCAGTATGGTATGCGTGAAATCAAGAGCCCTGTAGGTCTGTTAGTTTCGTTACTTTGTCTGTGAGATCCGCGTTCACCAGACAACGAAGACCTGAGTTCGGGAGTCGGGCCGATAGTCAGAGAGATCCCAACCATGATGCAGGATACAACATACCAGGAATTTTGTCCAAGCATAGTCGCCAGGATAGAGCTTGTAATATAGAACGCATTGCACGAATACGAGTCCAGTAAGGCTGAAGAAATAAGTAAGAGTGAAATATCACAAAACCGACGATGGTTTACCTGCAGCCAAAGCAAGTGCCCAGCAGCATCGCACCGAATGTTGTGGCGACGGTAGTAACATCGCCTTTGACAGACACCATGATGGGGAGTTGAAAAATGTAAAGGAGGGGACGTGAACTCAGAGGAATCACTGAGCAGAATTTCAAGCGGTCTTGCGGCTTTTGTATGTTATTTGTTTTGGTTGACGCAAGATCGAGACGGAGTAGATCGATTGTTGACAGTGTCGCGTATATCCCGTTATATAGTAGTTTTATGTACATTTGTTCGGTACCATTGATTCCGCGAAGGGTTCGACATGAAGCGAGCCTCTCGGAGTCCTGTCACGTCGTTCTAGATCTTCGAGACTTATCGCGTCCGAATGGCTCGGGCGCAGCTTAAGTATCAGTGGATAAAACTCGTCGTTTGAGCGAGCTGGTATGATACTGAGATACTGGTATTAGCACGGCAAAGTTTTTTGAACCTGAGCGCTGGATCCGTAGTGTTCACGTTATGCATGACTGCTAAAAATCCTTCGCACCGGGTAAGCAGGAAGCATGCAAGCGGTTGGAAACAAAAGCGACCTCAACATTGCCAAGTGGGGTTAGCCCTGGTGAAAGTTCCCTATTACGGACCATGTGGCGTTTTACTTGTCAAAATTTCCGCCATAATATGGAAGTCAGGGGCGTAAGAGCGGTCTAAAACAATGGTGGACCACTCGGAAGCGATGCAAGATTGGCGCACATTATATAAAAACGAGGAGCATAACCTGCCGAACCTGAACGCCTTACGAACTTCAATCCACGCTCATACACGCGGGGATCAGAATGGGCGGCGTCGGAGTGCGAGGAGGTGTGTACAATCGTACACCGGTTTTTTGCGAAGCTGAGATGCATATCCATACCCAACTAGAAGTCTGTCTTTTGATTCGAATGCATCTTGTGACAGACGCGGTATGGAAGGCCACAGGAATTTCTTGAGTCCATTGTTGTTGTCCGATTTGGAGTCTTTGCTAGACCATCCGAATCACTGTCTCACCTATTACTGGGGCTGATGCCGAGCTCCGAGGCGTCCTACTAACTGGTATCGCTGGCCGACCTTCGCTTTCCCCACACATATTGGTTTGAATGATCACGTTTGCCAACTAGAGGTAAATGCCAGCAGCTCTTTACTTATATATATATAATATATCCACTTCCAGCTCCCCACTGTTCCCGGGTCACCTACGACATAGTATCGTTGGTCCAGAGTTCCAAATTCTGGAAAGGTTTGATCAACAGTTCACTATCGCCCTCGAAGGATTCTTATTGTTATTATGATGAGATTGAAGGTAGCATAATGCGAACATCTATCAAATGGAAGGTTGATCGCGCGCTTATCACCCAACTCCTTGATTTCAGCCCCAGTAATTCCTTGGAGTCTACGAAGCTCCGATTTGTAGCGAGCCCCACCAGAGACACTGGCTTGTTGGTTGGGATGTCTCATTTTTTTTTTACATGAATCATGGGAGGATTTCATATACTCTCGACTCTCAGTGCAAGGATGTACGCTGATACGATTATGTATTAGGTTGTTCATGGTGTAGAGCGCTCTAATATATGCATGTATGGTTCTTCCCCCTCTGCCACTGGACTAGTCGTAGAATCGTGCCACTTTGTCAAACGCTGGCAAGCTTCGAAGTTGAGAGAAGTATATGAGTCCACTTGATATCGCACTGGTTCAATGTTCACCGCCCGAGGATCACTTACTAGGAGCGCCATCAAAATCGACAAGAAAATGCTGTCATGAGCGCGAGATTTCATACTCACTTGGCGCAATGTAGGTACTAGGTTCCTCGTACTTACCACCTGTGTACTATAACCATATTTACTTTTACTTGCTAATGGTATCAGGGCTCTCAAGGCAAACTATCACAGCCACCGGCCTTAGTGCAATGCGTGTGATATAGCTCAGGCCAGCCCATGTGCAAGAACACAAGTGTTGAACAAACATCGATGATGTCATTGCCATTCGATCATATTAACCCGCCGCATTTGGGTCCGAAGTGGGGGGTGGGGACCCTGACTTTAAATCTGTCGATATGATATTTAGTTCCACTAATTTTGTTTCCATGACACGTCACGGAGACATTCAAACCGAATCCTCGATCGAGCACTGCAGGACGAGTTCCTGGCTCTGGGAGTACAGACACGAGAAAAAAATATACCATTTGGATGCAAACAACCAAACATCACTATCTCATCTATATCGGTGGCTTACAATCTCGTTGCGCTGTCGCGACACGGATCAGTACCAAATGTCTGGCGCGTTCAAAGGGGTACTCACACATTGTAATTCTATCGCCCAATGAAAGCGCAATTCCCTGCGTTTTACTCCGAATCCTGACATGTCCAATTATAGTCCCCGCTTCTGTTTTTTCGATGCTCAAGTTGGCAAGAGCGTCCTCGCCTGTCGTTCGTTTTCCCAATGCGTTTTGTCAGACGCGGAATGATTCATCAATACAAATACAAGACCACCACCGATGGAGAAAGGAATGATACATACCAAACAAACTCCGTGCATACATATTCGCAGAAAGGAAATCGCAGTCGCCAGACATGGCGCCTTCCGGTGTCAGACATGACATATTGGTTGATTTCATAACGTGCTTCAAGTACTCCCGGGGCTCACTGCCCCCCAAAAAAATTTAGGTTGCGAACATGGCGGAGAAGAAGGGAGGACTCACGTCATAGTCGTAGACACATTCACCCGGTTTTCCCATTCGAATTCTGTCCACATGCTCCTGAACTATACATATTCGCATGCGTTATGCTTTATGTTGTGGACGAAATAGCAAAGGAAGGCAACGCACCTGAGTTTCATTGCAGTATGCAGGCTTGATATAGTCCATGATATCAATATGGATATCGTTCAGTATAACACAGCACTCTGTTAGCCCGTGTCCTTCCCAAAGAATACTTCCGAAAATGACGCCTGTTTCTGTGGAGGATACCTGCACACCGATACGATATGCACGTGTCACGAACAAGATACACAAGGAAAAGAAAAGTACCTTGATGGTTGCTTTGATGCTCTGGAATCCATGTGGTGCGATGGTATACACAGCAGGACGTTCTACGAGTTTAAGATCTCCCAGCGTTGCAAAGTCCAAGCAGAGGTTTTGAAGAGTGTTGGGAGTTTGGTTGACCAATAAAACATCTACGTGCGACGTCCAGGAACACGAGCAATATACGCGAAAAAGGAAATCGTACCCAGTAAGATATCAAACCCGTGCATTTTGACGTATGCCTCGGCGTATATGGGATCCGAGAATCCTGCGTAGGACGTAAGCAAACATCCTTACAAATGGGTAGACAGTAGCACTCACCTGTAAGCTGAGATATCCTACTCAGATTCGAAAGGAAATCTTCATGTATCTCGCCTGCACCTGTAGCCTTGCCAAGGTCTTCCGCGTACTAAAAAGAAAATATCATTCAGCTTGATGCGGTGAACGAAGTGAATGACCTACATCGACAGCATCGTCCACCGATTTCTTCGAGAACTGACGGAACGTCAAGAGATCGTCGACTTGTACAATCTTCTCTTTGACAGTTTCTGATTCTTTCTTTTCCGCTGCGCGTTTCTATTGGGCGAGGTATATGTAGCAATGTGGACCCGTGTCACCAAGGGGAGACCACGCAGAACATACCTCTTGGGCTCCTAACATCTTCGCATACGCTGACCTAGAGTCCTTGAGGAACACCTCGTTCACCTCTGGACGACCTTGCAACTCGCCAAGCGTCTGAATACACCCCAAAATACGCTCATTGGAATCTTCGTCAATCTGCGCAGTGACGAATTTTGACTGGCCGACTCGGATGATGGAAGTCATCATTAACATTGCCTAAAAAAAGCATTAACGACGCAGCTCGAAAAGCGAACATGCTCACTCACTTCAGCTCGCAGAGCGTTGGCTTTAGCTTTGTCGCTTGAAAGCTCGTCGAAGCGCAGTACCAACTTGGTCAATGCAGCTGCAAGACCTGCACCAGTGAAAAAGTCACCCGCCAATATCAGCGCTATATCGGTCGAGCCGCTCGTTATCAGCGGTTACATCCTATGGTGACAACTTAAAGGCACGACGTACCTCTGAGAGGGGGCTTAGATGCTTGAGAAGCTTCGGTACGTGTAGGCGCTGCAGAGTAAGCAGTTTCGGTGGCATACGTGCCATCTGCAAGCACTCTCGGTCTCCCCGCCCCTCCTCCGGTGCTGCCAGCAGTTGTATCGCCATCTTGGTCGCTACTGCCCTGTGAACCGCCCTCTGCTGCTCTTGCCTCCGCTGCCAAAATCGGAATCTCGCCGATGAGCTTGCGTATCTCAGCAAGCGCTCCTTCTATATCGCCTAGTTCTTCTATGTACTCTCCCAAGATCCACAACACACCCCGGAAGACTCTTCCAGTTCGTATACTCGAGAGCGTGTTTGTTAGTTTTTCCGTGATTGCTGGTCGAAGAGCGGGGAACTTTTCTACAACTTCACTATTAAGTGGCGTGCACAGTAAGCAACTAACATCGTAGCTCAGGTAAAAGGAGACGAACCGCACGAATGCAACGACATCTAGTGCGGATGGGTTATTGGAGTCTCCGAGGAACTCCATCAACGCATGGACGACGCTCGCGGCGACTTCTGAGAACCTAATCGCCAGGACATGTATGCTCTGGATCAAGAGCTGGCGGTACTCTGATGCCTGCCAGGGGTCAACATCAACCCACGAAAATTAGGAGTTTGCATATGTACCTTGTCAAAGTCTTGCTCCTGGGTACGTAGCAACTGCTTCTTGAGGAAAAGCACAACTTCCTCAGCATTCCTACCCGAGGTCATACTAAGAACGATGTTCATTGCTTTCCGTCGTACCTCCATATCAGCGCTGGGGGTAAATGTACCCAAGTGAGCGCGCGAACAGCAGATAGAAAAACATTTATTCTCTTACCTCGAAAGCACTTGCAGCACGTCCATGATTAGACTATCCAGAACACGCCCATGGCGCTCTCGCAGCGCATCCAATCGGTCGAGCACGATCAGTTTCACGTTGTTATCAGACTCCTTGGCAGCAAGAGTGACCAAAGATGATGCCGCAGCTATCAGTGGTGCATATGCATCAGCACAAGGTTGAGCAAGATCAGAGGGGTAGGAGTATATATCACCTTTGACAGCAGCAGCATTTTGCGTAAGCGTCGTGAGGGTCGTTGCTGCCTCGTACTTGACCGCATGCGAGGTCGCACTGAGCAATTCGAACATGGCGCGGATATATCTCGGCTATCGGGGTTATAAGCACCGCGCGTCGAGCACGCCCCCCGCAAGTCCAAGAGAACAACTCACACGATGGGTGGTCTCATGCGCACAATCCATTCTTGCCACCTCGATGACAGCCATCTGAAGACCCTCGTCCATACCAATAATACCATCCCAGATACTCCTCAGCCACTCCACCGCACGGGGTAGTGCAACGTTAGCGAGGAAGACGAGCGCATTGCGCCTACACGAGGCGTCTGATTCGGCGGCAAGGAACGTTTGCATGAGTTCTGCAGCATCCGGGACGAGAGAAGGGTGTTCGCGGTGGATAGTATGCAGTGCGAAAACGGCAGCGCGACGGACGTAGGAGTGTCGATGTTCGAGGTTCGCGCGGACCGTGGGGATAAGAGGTTCGAGAAGCTCAATATCCCGCGAAATTTTTTGAAGGAAACGGAGTGTTGCACCGCGGATATATTCATTGGGATGTTGCTGGGATGGTAGAATGGGTGTGTGCACATCAGATGGGGGAATGAGAACGACGTACGAGATCATTGCGGATGGCGTTACTAGGAATTCAAGGTATCAATGCACCTTGCATGCGATAAGGGAGAGAAGAAAAGGACATACACAACCAAGATCATTTCTTGCTTGAGCTTCCCACTTTCGTCGTACTTAGGACATACCTCCCAGTAGAAGTGCAGCAATTTCTTAAGCTCCTTATTCTTCGAAGGCATAATGTATTGGATGATTGGCATCAACAGCGTGGGCTGGAAACTCATGTTAGCGTTGACCGCATGCAATGTTCGTATACAGAGGTACATGCCTGTGAATTGCCATTGATGGTAGCGACGATGATTTTGCGGAGAGCATCGAGCTTGTCTTCATCGACTCCCTTCTCCAGTGAAGCCCTAAGTTCCTGTGTCGAGGGTGTCTCTGTGTTGTCCTCGAAGACGACGGTGTAACAGGGTGCATCCGTCGACATGTTGCTCGCGTTCCTCCTTTGCAGTTCTCGTCGGGGCTACGTTGCACTGAACACGGTCGTGGGAAATTGAGGGCGTATGGGAAATGGAAAGTCCGGCACATTTGCTTTACAATCCCACTACTACACTGGATTACTCGGGAAGTGCCAACTGCCTCGGCAGAAACCTTGCTTGACTCTGCAATACAGTAGATAGACATGTGAGGAGGTACGAAAACCCGAATCATGACCATTATATTACTACTACTACTACTATATGATAGACAGATCTACACATGCAATGTACACATCTTTAAAACTTGGGACATCTACTAGTGTTTGACATCATGGGGTGCAGACCCGTTGGTATTCTGCATCAATGTCACCTCCGAATCAAACGAAGGGGTATGAGGGAGTCGACTGTATGTATAAGGGGCTGCGCCGTTACCCGTGGGAACGCGTCGGTGCAGTTCCCTAGCAGGGAAGATAGGGGTATGCGAACCCAGAGTCCCCTCCCACAGTTGAACCCATACGACTTACAACTTACAACGTAGCAGAATGGACCCCCAGGCTCTCAAGCGTGCTGTACGTCTTTGTATTGACACTGTATCTTTACTCGTTTCTGACGGCATCTAAGCCATTGACCCCAGCGGCGTTGACCCCAGCTGTTGCTCCAACATCAATGCGACAAGACGCCACCCAGCAACAACATGGCAGTGCCCCCCCAGTTCATCTTCGGTGTAGTTTTGATGAGCACATGAGTCGTGCGTACCCCGACCGTTGGCAGCCCATGCCTCAGGAGCATATCAAGTTGGCGTTGTATGCGATGGGCGCCACTGATGACACGCTTCTCGACTACCTTGAGATCCTTAACAACCGGTGGGACGAGATGTTTGCCCGGTGCCCAAATGGAAAACTTCCTACATATGGAGTGCATATAGTATAATATTGTTGTCCATGGTGCAAATACTAACCGATCTCCAGGAAAAACCTCAGCTGGATGATGGTGACGTCCTATATTGCCGGATCCCAGACTCTACCCTCACCATCCGCATCTGGTCTGGTGGCATGGAGCAGTATGGAACGTACTGTCTCGATTTCTTCGACGTTGTTGAACGCACCCCCGTGAACACCCCCGATGGTTATGTGATCTCGTATCATCCCCACCCGGGTGTGTTTACATTCTCAAGGGAGCTTGTGTCCTGGGAGGCAGCCGCGGGGATAGATAGAATTTCTGCAGGCATGGAGAAGTACAGTGCCCCAGAAGGATCGCAGCTTGTGCTCATGCGTCCTGGAAAAGTGCCCTACTACTTCCAGATTCCCCGCAGACCATCTGGGAATGGAATAGAGTTTGTCCAACCTCAGGCTAGTGTTCCCTATTAGCTTAGCATAGTAGGCTCGATGGACTAGTAGTACCTTAAGGCTCGGGTTTTTGCAACACGACAGGAGCTGCACTTTAATATTGGGTTGAGGTTGGCCTTGCCAAGCAAGGTAACACGAGGATTACATGCAAACATTATACATTAGGTCTCATCTACCCATGGTTCTAATCTCCAACCACCTCAGAGGTGGATACATCACACCCGCAAACGCAGCAGCAAGCTATATCATAGTCAGTAACTGAGCACACGGACAGACAAGATGAAAGCAACAGCAAGACGCACCTCGAAGCCAAGGTCAGCTCCCGCTTTCTCACCGATCGGACCAGTGTACCAGACCTGAGCCATGCCCATGATAGCACCGACCACGCCAAAGCACCCTGCCAAGACGCCGGCGAAGCCCGGAGCAAGTCTATGTAGAGTAATTGGACAACCTTACGCAGAAGCTGAAAAGGCGCACTCACTTGGACGGATTGTCCCAGTCGGCCAGGTTGTACCCACCAAGCTTTCCTCCCGGTCGTCTGAATATAAAATGCTCCTCCGCGACGATAACGATAAAGAACGCCGTCCAGTAACTTAGGATACTCAAAATGTTACTCAGAATCTCTGAGAAATGCTCGCGACCTGCCACGCCTGCAATGGTGTACACAAGGAAAGCAAAGATGACCCATATGAACCGCGGTACGATTGCCAGTGGTCGGCCCAGTGCCTGAATGGACAACGCGGTGGAGTAAGTATTCGGGATATTATTTGCACTGCATGCAAGAGAGAAAGACGGGTCAATACTCGGACAAGACCTTGTTATGGTGTAGCGCTTACATGCAGCTGAGTGCCAGCAACACCAACAAGAACCGACCTCCTGCTGCCCACGGCGATAATACTTGAGCGATCAAACGGCCAGTCGAACCGTCGGGCCCAAATGCAGTGACGTATGCCGGATCAGTAATGGTGACCAGAGCAGCACCAAGGGCGGTAGTAAAGCAGATAGGAATGTAAAGTCCGAACCACGTAAGAGTGAACACACGGAGGGCAGATGTATCAGCAGGCAGCCGAACGTTGTAATCCGCAGCGACTGGCGCCCACTATTCGACAGGGGTTCGTAAGTGGTAAATGGAAAGTGAAAGATCAACGCACTCCAGAGACTGATCCAAATACAATTGCTCCGAAGCTAAGTACGTCACCAACAAGTGCTCGCCCGGTGCTCTCTGATGACTTCTGTGCGTTCATGTCGAAGCCAGCATTTCCACCCAAACCCCAGAGACAGCACATGATGATGAACGTCACGATCCATGCGTATCGTTCGTATGTGTGGACCATGTTGTAGCCGATGAAACATGGTATAAGACAACATATACCGATGATGATGATTCCGGCAACGAGCGGAACGCCATGGGTAGGATTGACAGAAGCAAGGGTTTGACCGCCAAGGATGACTGCGATGGTAGCGAAGCCGAGCCTAGATGAAATGTAGTCAGGGAGAAAGGGAAAGAGAGTGTAGACTTACTGTGTGAGAATGTTAAGAACGGAGTAGATGATACATCCGACATAACCGGAGCTATAACGTGTGATGACCATGGTTCGCAAGCCTGTTTTCGGGCCGAGAGTAGCTATGAAGGCGGTGGCGGTGGCCCCAAGACAGGCGAAGCACAAAATGGTAACGAGACAATGGCTAGTGGAAGTGTAAGGTGGGCTCTAGTACACCAGGAGACACTCACTAGAAGGTGAGTGTAAACACAAACTGGCCTAAGACACCAATGGGGATTGTCGTCAGCACAGTATTGACAGACCTGTTCGGCATTATAACATGTCATCGACGAGGAGGGAGGTGCGGCAGCATGCATATAGGGCTCACCACCACATGAACAAGCTGATCCGGGAGATACATCGTGAACATATATACCAATCGTGTTCATTAGACTCACTTGTTCCACGCATTCTTTCCTTCTCTCTGGTCCTCGGGAACACGTTCTACGCCTCTCGCCTCGACACCGCTTGCAAAGAGCTTGGCGAGTACTGGGCCAATCTTTGTCCCGAAGCGCGTTGCGATAGCTTGGTCTGGGGCCCGCTCGGCATCAGAGATGGCTTCATCAACGGCGACAGCCTTTTCCTTGTCTTCGTAGTAGCTTTCTGACATGGGAGGAGGTGGAGGGTGATAGGGTGTCGATGAGGGGCAAATACTTCACCAACGGAACGAATATTTAGTGAGGGGGTGTTGCTAAAAATATTTTAGTGATTGGCGCACGCTGCTAAGAAAAATGGAGCGCCTACAATGCATGTTGATGGCGTTGCAGGTGTTGGATAGCTTCGAATGCTTACACGCCGACGAGGTGAAGACCGTCTCCTGACTCTCTCGAGACTCAAAGCCGTTAGCCAAATGGGGACTATTACTCTCCTTCGACTTTCCTACCTTAGACCAGAAACACAACTGGTCTGGAGACAACCATTTATTCGCTGGCACGTCGGCATAGATTCTCCAGCACTTCACCATATTATCCCCGTCCGTGAAGTCCTGAAGTACAACTTGTTGGACTTCGAGCGTTCCGCGACGGAGAAAAAAGTGGTGGCCTTGCTTTTCATTTCCGATGAAAAGTTCTGCAGGCTTTGGCGATTGCCGTGTCACGCAAACCACACGTTTACGTCTTACACGATGCCCCGAGGTTCATGGCAAGGAAAACTGTGTGTCCGTAGTTTAGGGATTACGAACTTGAAGCTCAGCGTTTCGGGCCGGAAGCCCTCAGGACTTCGCCCAGCCCCTATGTACCATTCCCCCCTGTACCTACGCACATCCGCATCAGCGTTCATTACAATGAGTATCTCCCACCGCATCAGCTGAGCGCCCCGAGGCATAGATTCAAAACTAGCTGCCAACTTTCATCGATTACATAATCTTCAATTGGCTTTCCCGGCCTTAGTACACATATCTGCAACTTGTCTGCATCAACTACCCATGCCTAAAATCATCCTCAAGCCCCGCCTAGCACGTCTAGAAGCAGCAGAAAACCGTCGTTCGCGCACTCCTGCAGTCCCAACTCCCCCCCCTCCACGCGAACAGGATAACGACGATGACAACGACGACGTAGAGGATGAAGACGTCCACGCAAAGCGCGAAGAATCGGAGGGCGTTCTTGATGATGAAGAGCCTGATGTGGACGAAGGTGAGGGCGAAGGCGAGGGTGAGGGGGAAGTAGACGAGGTGGAAGGTGTCGGCGAAGAAATGGGTGAGGAGGGGGTGGAATCGCAGTCATTTTCTCGTTCTCGCGGGCGGCCCCGTGGTCGGGCTCGTGGTGCAGTACCAGCAGGAACCCCTCGTGCACGCGGACGTGGTCGTGGTAAGCCAAGAGCTCGAGCAAGAGGAAAAGGCCCAGGAGCGCGGCCTTCGCAGGACGCCGACGGTGAAGCGCAGGGGGAGGAAGGTGGCAACGAAGACGGCAGACCGTGGCGCCGGGTTGGAGACAGGGTGTACTACATTGAAAGAGACGAGTTCGTCACGGAACCTGATGAGAAGGGAGATCAAAAAATTGATATAGACGGGATCCTGCAAGGTGGTGAGTTGGATGTTCCTTTTTGTCAATCTGGCAATCTTATCGTGACTATAATAGGCCGACGTTTTAAATGTAGTACATTTGTATTACCCACCCGGCATCCAACTCGCCATTATATGCTTGCCATCGACGCAGCGCGTTCATCGGGGTTCAGGGACTCGCTGTATTACTTCCGCAAGAATGCTCTTGCACTTAAGCTCAGCGCTTCACAGCCAGAGAAGGAGCTCCTCATCCAGGCTGGTAAACTAGGTGCCCATCTGAAAACACGAAGTGTGACGCTAGTAACTGCGCGAAGCGCATACAAGCTGCATGGTGCCAAGATGATAATCGGTAAGTGCTCCTTCCATTTTATCTGCATCTGCATTACCATATTTTGTACAGACGGGTGCTGGGTTACGGACGATTACTATGAAGATCGTGCTCTGCAGGACATCACAGCGAAAGGCATCATACCCGGTTCCCCAGTTGGAGAACTTCCCGACCCCACTGCCACTGCCTCGAGCAACCTCCCCGCTAATGCTCTTCCTGCTCAGGCTTCTTCGGGCGTTTCCCATGGCGTATATCGCGCAGGCGGTCCAACTACACTCTTCGGTGGTGCAGGTCTGGGTCCGTTTAGTGATGGCCCACACAGTGCTGTCAGGAAGAGCATGTTATCGAGGGATGGTTTGTCGTCGCAGAACTGGATGGCAGAAGCAGCGAGGCGTGTAAGCGAGATGAACGGTAATTTTGCGAAGATGAGGCGAGAGGCGATGGTTCCGTGCGGTGGCATATTAGATGATGGCGCCAAAGCGAAGTTGAAGGAGCAGTCGGCTAATATGGCCGGTGATAGTGATGGGAGTACGAAGAAGAAGCGGAAGGCGGAACATTCCCAGTTTCCGCTGGGTGTGTACGAGCCACACACTGGCATGGTGTGTTGTAAGTATTTTGAAGACTACTTACGGACTTGTTCTGAAATTTTGGGTTGTCTAGACCGATCGGACACCCAGCCAACGCGATGTCGTTGGGAGCAGGTGGTTGCACGGCGGGTCCTAGGAGGTACGAAGGTTGGGAATGGTGCATGGGCACTTGCATGGGTCGATACGTGTTTAGACCTACCAGGACCAAAGGATCTTGATCCTGGTGCGGACGAGAGGGCAGCATTGATGACATCAGTAATTTAATTCCTCTGAATTTAAGGTGTCTGCAAGGATCAGAGGATGTTGGTACAACAGAGTCATGGTGGCCCGCCCTGGGATGAGGCGCATCATGGGCGTCGCGTGTTAAGCAAGCTGATGAGTTGGCATAAAACGATAGAAGCGTGTGTATTCTTCTCTATTGGACGTCAACGATGGAGTCAAGACCACTGGACGGTGACAGAAGTGTCCTGTTGATCACCATGTACCTAAAAACCTTACCCTTGCCAGTTCCCCTACTTGATTACTATACTCATTGTACTACTAGTCTGGGCACTACTGCCCTTTACTTAGATTTTGTCAGAGGAATCGGACACGGGATGGCACCAGTGGCTATGCCATAAACCGACACCCGGGATTTGGACATGGATGGGAATGGTGGCTAAACCATGGACAGAGACACAGGAGTCGAACACAAGACAACCTGGGCCCTGGACATCAACAAAAGGCCGTCAGTTGTGCGAAAGGAGGAGAGGAAAGACTCAACGAGATAAACCTAAGCAACAAGTCTATGAGTTAAGCGCCTAAACGTCAATAAAAGCCTTTGGTTATACCAGAAAAGGAAGTTGTAGGGAAAAGGGAGGTATGCGACAAGAGGTGTACGAAAAAGGGAAAGGAAAGAGACAAGACGAATCTAAACAAGTCCGCCAGTCTGAAAAGGACCTGTCTGCACCAACAACTAACCAATAAATAATGGAAGCAGCATAGAAGAAGATGTTGCGGAAGCAAGAGAAACGAGACGGCTCACCTCACCACCACAGCAGCCTATCCCCGATATCGTTCTGGTCGATGTCGCGGTGCCTAGGCCATGACTGGGTAGAGGTGGGCGTCAGGAAACCCATTGTCCTTGATGCGTTGCAAGAGCCAGAAGAAAGGTGTCGCGTACGTGATGTCTGAGGACTCCGTCTTGCCAGCACCACCGGTGAGGAGGCCGCCGATACGTCCACGGCTGTCAACGATGATAGAGCCCGAATCGCCGGGGGCGGAGAAGACCCCGGACTCATAGTCATAGGGGAGGATAGCCCACTCCATCGACGTCTGGTGAGTGCCGTTGTTGAAGTACTCGCGGACGAAGGAGAAGATGCCGGTAGCATGGCCTATAGTGAGGCCGGTGGTGTTGCCATCCTTTAGGACTAGGAGGCACGGTTTGCCGTTGTCGTCGAGCATATCCGGATTGTGCATCTGGTCTTCCTGCATGACGTCCCGAAGCTCGAGGAGGCGGTCTTCCGGATATTCGAAGGTCGTGGTGACGTCGGCGCGGGATACCTTAAATATGAAGTCCTCGAGCGGAATCTTCACACCTGGATATAGCAGTTAGGCTAGACGGCCCTAGTGAGATAGATCAAAACACACCGAGGTCAATCACGTTGCCCCTAAAGGCATTCTTGATCTTGGAGCTGTTGAGCTCGACAATGGCATAGTCTTCGGTGAAACCTTCTGTGCCGGCGCCGAAAGTAATAGGAGGGGAGCGGACGACGTGGCCTAAGACGCGCTGGCTCAGTTGGCTCCACTTCTTCATGACTTCGTCGTGGAACTTGTCGAGGGCCTCCACCGCCTTGTTCCCCTTGTCCGACAACCTCTGAATCTTCTTCCGCATCTTCGTAGCCTCCTCAACGTCGCCCTCGTCCTCGGCAGCCTCCCTCTTCTGCAACTCATCAATCCGCTTGTTGTAGTACACGGCCTTTGTGCGGTGTTGTCCGATCGTGCTCTTGATGGATTTGAGGAGGTTGTCGAACGCCTTGGTGCCGAGAAGGAGGACGTTGCGACGAGGCGCGCTGGTGTTTCTGTGGGTGTAGTTGACGTTAGGCCCCTTGTTTGGTGGGAAGAGGACATGGCGAGCTGTGACAAGCAAGATCTTCTTGCTGTTGCCACCTTCGGCAAGGTAGAGACCCCCGGTGCCCTCAACATGAGATGTGTTCTGGGCAGCAATGAAGAGCCCGAGCGCAGGAGTAAGAGGACTGCGAACGTCGACGGTTGGGTGGAAGTCAGAAACAGGTTTGAGGAGGTCTGAACCGGCCAACCGGGTGTAGATGGACTCCCGGTACTCGACTTCAACATCAGTGATTTTGAACTCCTCGAGAAGGTCCAGGCAGCCGTGCGCCGCGGTGTGGGCGTCCTTGCCACACAGAGTTTCGGGAGCGACACCAATCCAAAGTACGACAGGACCGATGGCCTCTCCCTCTCCGACCTTGATAAAGCGAACAACATCTATGGTTGTCCACAAGACCCCAACGGAATCCAGAATGTCACGAACTTTCGGACCCACGTCCTTCCAGACGGTGTTGAGCTTGTGGCCGAAGACTGGGCGGAGCTCCTTCAACTCCCGGTATGCCTCGAGTCCAGTGGGCTTCGTCCACGGCGTGGGCCCCGTACGGTAAACCAACCTGGGGCTAGAGGGCAGGCCTGAGTAGTACCACATTGCCTCCGGCTTGGAGACAGAGTACTGAGACGAAGAAGTGCTGGATGCGGAGTCATCCATCAATAAAACAAGCGAATTGTTGTGCAGAGTTCCGATTGTCAAACCTCCAACAATATTAGTAGTTGCACGCAAGACCTTGAGTGCTAGAACAGAGATCAATTCACTGTCAAATGGAGACAATATACACGATACCTAGAACAGAGAAGCACGACGTTAGGGAGAGAAGAAGGAAAAAGGAGTCAGCGGCATAAGGGGACTTGATAGGCTGATCTGAGAACGTAGTATTATGTAAGCCCGCAGTGGGCGCGGATCGTTTGGCGCTGGAACGTACTATCTTCTTTCATCTCTGTCGCCTGATTGATAACGAGGAAGGATGGCGGGTTTACCTCCGCAAATCCCAGACAGCCTCCAGATCTACAAGTAAGTCCAGGAGACATTGCATCGCAAAGACGGCCTGACCTGCTTCATAGTTCATATGTCGTAGATCCTGAATGGCAACGCAAATTCACAATTATCTGGTGCTCCGCTGTTGGAGTGGTGGCTATTGCCTCGCTTCCGAAGCTCGCACGGTCTGTGAGGAATGGGCGTTCCCTGAAGGGCTTCTTTGGCATCTCCGAAGACCTCCAGAAGGGAGGTTACATCTCCGTTGCTCGCCAGGATAAACTTCCATCGCCTCTTTCTAATAACCGTTTTACAAGGATTTGGTGCTCTATAACTTCTGTCCGATACTGGACATTGCCATACATTGAGCTGAACGTCGCACAAAGTTGGCTTTATTTCTCACAGAAGAGACCGTCGACCTGAGCGTGGGTTTTTAGCTTGTATTATTCTTGCATATCTCGGTGTCGTTTTACTTTGCATCATAAAGGATGCCCCTCTGATATCCAATCCTAATCGTGCTGGTAAGCTAACACTCATCTGACCATTCGGCTTGTTTCTCATACCGTTGCAGGTTTCCTCGCGATTGCTCAAGTACCCGTCGTATTTCTTTTTGCAACAAAGAATTCTATTCTATCGCTACTTCTTGGACCTGGGAATGGATATGAAAAACTCAACTACGTGCACCGCATGGCCGGCAGATTGATGTTCCTTTCGGCGTGCATCCACGGATCGCTCTGGATACGCAATCATTTGGAATACGATCTTCCTATCCTTGGTCAGCAGAAGGAAACGTCTGGCGTCGCAGCCTTCTCGCTGCTTGGTATCATTGTTCTAACTTCGCTTCGACCTGTTCGAAGGTTGTTTTACGGAGCCTTTTTCTTCGCTCAGTGAGTCAGTCCGTATCACCACACGCCATACACCCATCGTCTTTTGAAGCATTTTAGCATTTGGGGCATTCTTTGTTACAATCCGCTATCACACACTCTATGCAACACCTTGGATATATCCTGCTCTGGCGTTTTTTGGCGCAGATGTATTTCTACGTTTCCTGCGCTACCGTATCAAGGATGCGAGGCTCATAGCCCTGGATAATTCCATGACAGTTGTGAGTGACGAAATGATGTTTATATCTGCTATTTTTTTTTAGCTCCGCCCAACAGGTGCAAGTCATAGATTGTGATGATGGCTGGTCGGCTGGTCAGCATGTCCGACTCCGAGTTTTCTTCTCTAATAAGGCGTTTGAGACTCACCCTTTTACAATCTTATCGGCTCCTCCTGCCCGATCATGCCTTTCGAACTCGGGAATGATACTTGCTGCACGAGTGAATGGTGATTGGACACAGTCATTGAATGACTTCACGCGGCAGGAGCAAGACAGGCTTCAATTTTCAGAGAAGGGCGATGAACGCGGTGTACCGGTACACGTCATGATCGATGGTCCTTATGGGGGCTCGAGTGTTGACCTTGGTCAATATGAGACTGCATTGCTGATTGCAGGGGGCTCTGGAGCCACATTTACGCTTGGAATCCTTGACGATATCGTTGGCAGGTGTGTCAAGCTCGGACGTCGTAATGGAGAACAAACAAGAAGAATTGAATTCGTTTGGTGCTTAAGATCATTCGGTACGCCGCATCCGCATCCGACAACTATACAATATTTTCTTCTTCACACATTCATCTCCATTATCATAGGTCATATATCGTGGTTTTCCTCGATGTTAATCGCTATTGCCAACGTAGCAGCCCAAAGCACGCTAGACCTTCACATATCTATCTTTGTCACATGTCTTTGCGACCCTGAGGCTGTCCCAGTCATCCCTAATTGCGATGTCAAGCTTGAACGTCCATCAGCTTACTCTCTCTTGTGCGAGGTGACTGCGAATTCCCCCGGCTCGTCTCTTGAATCGGCAAAGGGAAATACAAGTCCTGTGCATGGAGGTGGAGTTGCAGTATGCGCCAGTGGGCCTGTGAGCTTAACAAGGGAAACTCAGAACGCAGTAGCAAAGTTGGGGGCGACGAAAGCAATGGAACTAGGAGGGATATCAGTTCATGTGGAAAGCTTCACGCTATGATTTATGCAAGGTTTGCTAGTGGGGGGCTAGTTTCTCGTAATAGCGTATTCTGTCCAGGTTGATGGAACTGTATGGATATTATGATTTTTATTTACTTTGTTCAGCCATCGCTGGAACGAACGGTCGTTGTCGGGATTCATCATGGTATTAATGGGTAAGGCGCTTAAATTTGGCTCTTTGGTGCCACCTGCCACTCTGCTCGCACTGAACAATCAATTATGTAAATTATCCTGACGTTCTGTACCCATCGACCACATCGACCACAACAGCAAAAGACGAGGGACTGACAAGCGTCAGTACCCATCGACCACATCGACCACGACAGCAAAAGACAAGGGACCGACAAGCGTCCGTACCCATCGAGCATCATCATATACTATCTGCAAATGCGTTAGTTAGTCAGATCCCAGGGATGAATAACTTACCTTCGACATCAACACCATCCGACGGAGGTAGTGGCTATCGACGTTGTCATGCAGGTAATGCCGGTGCCCAACGTCTTGGACGATGCTGTCCGTCGACGTCATCTAGGCCAGGTTCACCAGTATTTGTGAGGATCGTTTGTGTGGTGTGTGGCAGTCAAATTCAAATAAGTAGATGTACTCGCCCACTGGTTGAACTCGCTTCCCCAGAGTGGTGTCCCACCCACAAAGTTCATAGCGACATCGATAAACATAGGTACCATTTTGAAGTGCTTGGCGGGACCATTGTTGTGCGCACCCACAAGTTTTGCACTGTGTAGGCAAAAGATGGCCTCATGGTCGGTATTCCACGTGAGACAACACGTACTTGGTCACGTCAACAAAACTTTGCCCCCCACCATCCTACTCCTTGCCCAGTCTAAAGATGTAAACAGCTGAGTGTGGCGCCAATCGATTTGAATGCCCGAGGGCATGTTTTCACTGCTTCTTCCACACAATGTCCTTCGATGAATACCGCTTCTGTTTAAACAACAAGAAACGGCCATGTAACAAGTGGTTGCAGTCGCTTTGCATCAAAAGCCACAGCAGCCTGGATTCCAAAGCTTGGCAGTAGCATCAAGCTGGAGTCAGCAAGGTGAAAATATGGCAATAACATTTGTAACATACCTTGCTATTGCATCACGGAGCGCATTGAAACTTTCATCGTTGTGTATGATGGAACCACATGCAATCATGTATAGAAGTGCACCAGGTGTGACACTGCTGAATGGGCAAAGGACAAGGTCCAAGAACTGTGAGCCCGTGCAGCAGTAAGTGGCATGCTATGGACACTTGACAATGGAAATAGTACACACTGCTGCCACATCAGTAGAAACTGTCTTGCCACGGTATTGACCGAGAAAGAGATCCCCCTGGTCTTGTCTGTATGGTCCGAGATACAAAACAGTATATTTCTGGCATGGAAATCTGAGATCTTGGCAGCGAGAGCCATTGCGTGCTTGGTATATAATTTCCTCTTTTCAACCGTACCAAGATCAAATTCGACATCCAGGACAAGGAGACCGTCCGTGCGCACAAAATAGGGTGTCAGAAATTCTTGCAACAACTTGATGGGTCCTGACGCTGAAACACCACACATCCGGAGATGCACAACCACTGTAGGAGAAGAAGAGATGGATGACTTGAGCGAGAGCTCAAATTGGCCCCGTATGACGGGGGAGCATGGAAGGAGGGGTTTGTCGCCTCGATAGAAACCCTAACCGGTAGAGGGCCTTAGTAGTCACAGGTGGGCCAGAAAGATGCTCACCTGATAGGGGGTAATGCAAGAGTTACTCGCGTCCTTCCAATGACAGGCAACGCATAAAATTTGACCTCAGGATGTGTTATCAAGGTATGAAATTCGGAGGGTACTTCGACACATTGGTGGCACTCGACTTTGACGCAACTATCACACATGAACAGCAGCTCGCTGCCATCACCACAAAAATGACAAAACTATGTCTGAAGTTAAGGTCGATGGTTCATTGCAATAGAATGTTCATGCTCACGTCGTTATGAATACGACCATCACGGGTCAATGGTGTATCCAGCATCGCCTGGAAACACGCACGAACACTGGGAGAATCCCGGGGCGCGGCTTGCGACACCAAGTTCAATTCTGGCTACAAAGGAGTGGTAGGCGGTACGAGTTGTAGTTGGCAAACTGAGCGCGAAAGTCGGCGGGCTTGTTATAAAGAAGTCCCTCCTTTCTTGATGTCAACGCGTTGGGCACTTCCGCCAGTTGCCTTCTTCGCAGTTTGTTTGGTGCGTAGGGGGTCACGGACTTGTTCTGAAGTTCTGGGTTGTCTAGACCCCCAGCCAACGCGATGTCATTGGGAGCAGGTGGTTGCACGGCGGGTCCTAGGAGGTACGAAGGTTGGGAGCACTTGCATGGGTCGATACGTGTTTAGACCTACCAGGGCCAAAGGATCTTGATCCTGGTGCGGACGAGAGGGCAGCGTTGATGAGGCCATCAGTAATTTGATTGCTCTGAATCAAAGGTGTCTGCAAGGATCAAACGATGTTGGTACAACACATTCATGGCCCGCCCTGGGATGAGGCGCATCGCGTTGGGCGTCGCGTGTTAAGCGAGCTGACGAGTTGGCATAAAACGATAGAAGCGTGTGTATTCTTCTCTATTGGACGTCAACGATGGAGTCAAGACCACTGGACGGAGTTGGGTGCGTTCCGCGCTCTCCCATTGAGCGGATAACGTCTCATCCTTTCAATCAATTCATTTTTTGCTGACCCAGGGTTCGTCCGCTTCTTGCGCTCTCGCCAACCCAGTCGACGCATTCTCAGACCCACATCCTTGCTGACATGGACCCACCTTTGGCCCCATTCATATCCGATGGCCACGATGATCCCGCGAACCATGCAGAAAGCCCGTCACTCCCAAAGGACATTTCACTCTCCGTCAACTATCTGCCATCCAAGTTCTCGAGCGGTCTCCTATCGCCTGGGGCGAGGAGGCGCAAGGGACGATCCGATCTCCCCAAACGGGGTGGTGGAAGAGAGGCATTCAAGAGCAATGAACCTCGGATGCCCGCTGAAGAGGACGAGGATTACGATGGGATAACAGGAGGTTGGTTCGGAGGTCACACTCGCCCTCGCATGCGCTGGAATAGGTTCAAGTGGACACTATTCGTTGCCAATGTCTGCGTGCGTTCACGATCTCTTCCCACCCCAGTCATTTAGAAACTGATCTTATCACTCTACAGCTGTCTGTGTATGCTCTCACAGGTCTCATTTTTTGTCTGATGACCTGGTTTGACGTCTTCGAACGCGCCGACATTGTCCGCGTGGGTAACCGCACCGAACTCGTTCTCTCTACGGCAGCCGCGGCAGCGGCAGCAGTCACCTCCGTCTTTGGTTGGTCTGGCATCCTCCTCAACAATCGCTCTTTCCTTGCTTTCTACACGTTCTTCCTCTGGATTTGTTTTGCACTTCTCGTTACTCCGGGGTACCTGACCTACAAGCAGCGCACTTTCAACCTTGAAGGAAAACTCAACGCTCAATGGTCGCGCGATCTCGGTCCGGCTGGCCGACTGCGGATCCAAAACCGTCTTCACTGCTGCGGTTATTACTCTCCCTTCGTGGAAGCAACCGTCTCGCAGACGTGCTATGCGCGCTCCATCCTTCCTGGATGTAAAGCTGCCTACCTCACCTTCGAGAGACATGCCCTCGAAATATGGTACACTATCGTGTTTTCCCTCGTACCTCTCCAGCTATTCATCATGATCACTGGTCTGCTGTGCTCCAATCACGTCACCTATCGCTTTGGAAAGGGTATGATGCCCAAGGCTTACCGTCTGAGCTTGAACAGTATGGCTATCATCATGGATAAATATGCCAAGTAAGTCATTCATCCTCGATCCGCGAAGAGGGTGGCGATTCGACTGATGTCGACTTTTAGTCAACTTGCGGAACAGTACGGCTGGGATGTAGCTTCGGATGTCCTTGCACGATCGCGGTCCAACCTAGGGAGTGAGTCGCCGCTGATGTGTACGCCCCAGACAATGTCCCTTTCGTCGGGCTTTGGTGCACGCGTTCACGATGCGATGTAAGCTCGTATCATGCGATCCCCTTTGGTCAGGCATTACACGTTAACGTTTACGTCCATCGCAAGCATCTTTATATCTTTTTACACTCTTTTACTTTCCCCCTCGTTCTCATTATCTCATCTCACCACTGGACACTGATATGGATTGGAGTAATTCGTACTAATCACGCACCTGTCTTTATTTCTTCATGTGCTTGCAGCGCTATGCTGCATCCATTTTCTTAGAGATGGAATAATGGACCACAGGCAGTTTGGCTCTGCACGCTTTATGTGCTGCACCCTTTTGGGTCCTTGGGGGTGACAATGACATGTTACATGTAAGTAAGTATAGTACCCTCGATGTCTCGCAGGTACGGCTATAACCCATGACACTGGCTAAGACTAGTCTCCCAAGGTAATACCTCACGGCCGTCATCAATACATTTCATCTCTCACAGCCACGCTCGGTACAACCCACTGATAGCATATCTATAACCGAACGCTGGTGAAGATTTCATACAACAATTGTTTGTATCGGCATCGGTGTTACGGGTCCCTATTTTCCTGGGGAGTCCGTGCATGCTGCGTAGCTAAATATCAAATAGGTATTCTCCGCTGACTCCTTTTTCCTCAGTTCTTCTCTCCCTAACATCGTACTTCTCTGTCTTTGGTATCGTGTATCTTATCTCCGTTCGACAGTGAACTGATCTCATGTTTAGCACTCAAGGTCTTGCGCGCGACTACGATAAAGTTATTGTTGGAAGTTTGACAATCGGAACCCTTTACAACGCTTTTCTTGTTGATGGACTCTGACTCCACGTCCAGCACTTCTTCTTCGCCTCCGACCCCTGTCTCCGAGCCGGAGGCAATGTTTTATTACTACTCGGGCCTGCCCTCTTGCCCCATGTTAATTTATCGTACTGGGCCCACGCCGTGGACGAAGCACACCGGACTAGAGGCCTACCGGGAGTTGAGGGAGCTCCGCCCAGTCTTCGGCCACAAGCTCAACACCGTCTGGAAGGACGTGGGTCCGAAGGTTCGCGACTTCCTGGATTCCGTTGGGGTCTTGTGGACGACCATAGACGTCATTCGTTTTGTCAAGGTCGGAGAGGGGGAGACCGTCGGTCCCGTCGTACTTTGGATTGGTGTCGGTCCCGATACTCTCTTCGAGGAGGACGCCCACACCGCAGCGCACGGCTGCCTGGACCTTCTCAAGGAGTTCGAAATCACTGACGTCGAAATCGAGTACCGGGAATCCATCTACACCCGGTTGGCCGGTGCTAAATTTCTCAAACCCGTTTCCAACTTCCACCCAACCGTTGATTTTCGTGGTCCTCTTACTTCTGCACTCGGGCTCTTCATCGCTGCCCAGAACACACCTCACATTGAGGGTACCGGGGGTCTCTACCTCGCCGAAGGCGGCGACAGCAAGAAGGTCTTGCTCGTCACGGCTCGCCATATTTTCTTCTCACCAAACGAGGGGCCTAATGTCAACTACACTCATAGAAACACCAGCGCGCCTCGTCGCAACGTCCTCCTTTTCGGCACCAAGGCGTTTGATAACCTCCTCAAATCCATCAAGTTCGCGATCAGACGACATGGCATAATGGCCGAATACTACGACCGGCAGATTGAGGAGTTGCAGGAGAGGGAGGTTGGTGAGGACGAGGACGATATTGAGAAGGCTACGAAGGAGCAGAAGAAGATTCAGAAGTTGTTGGACAAGGAGAACAAGGTAGTGGTGGTCCTTGACAAGTTCCACAACGAAGTCATGATGGAGTGGAGACTGAGCCAGCGCGTCTTAGGTCACATCGTCCGCTCCCCTCCTCTCACTCTTGGTGCCAGCACGGAAGGTTTCACCGAGGACTACGCCATTGTCGAGCTTGACAGTTCCAAGATCGACGACGCCTTTAGGGGCAACGTGATTGACCTTGGTAGTGCATTTTGATTTATCTCACTGAGGCCGTCTAGGCTAACTGTTATATCCAGGTACGAAGCTTCCGGTCCACGAGTTCGCATTGAAGATGTTCCCCCGCACTGATGCTACCATGACCTTTAAGTATCCATGTGACCGCATCCTCGAGCTTCGGGACATCATGCAGGAAGACCAGATGCACAATCCAGATATGCTCGACCACAACGGTGAACCATGCCTCCTAGTCATAAAGAACGGCAACACCACCGGCCTCACCATAGGCCGTGCTACCGGCATCTTCTCCTTTGTCCGCGAGTACTTTCTCAATGGCACTCACCAGACATCAATGGAGTGGGCTATCCTCCCCTATGACAACAGGTCCGGGGTCTTCGCTGCCCCCGGCGATTCAGGCTCTATCATTGCCGATGCCCACGGACGTATCGGTGGCCTCCTCACTGGCGGTGCTGGCAACATGGAGTCTTCGGACATCACGTATGCAACACCCTTCTTCTGGCTGTTGCAACGCATCAAGAACAATGGGTTTCCTGATGCCCACCTCTACCCGGTCGTGGCCTAGGTGCCATGGCATTGACCACAATGATATCGGGGATGCTGCTAAGGCGGTGGGCCTATCAGCAAATCATTGTGTGTCTGAATGTCCTGAGATTCGTCTGAGTGACCTGGGTGTCTGACCATGCCTGGGAAATGTCTGGGATCAGGACACACTCTGGAGCCAGGTTTGTCAGACAGAATTCATACTCACATGATGGGCATCATGACAGACATATTTACAGATAACTTCAGGTCATGACCAGAGCAAAATTCAGTCCAATCAGACCCAGTGATTACATGCACAGGTACTTATAAATTCATATTATGAATGCACAATGTATCTATTGCATCATTGGTAGTATACATGAATTAATCTAAATAATTTGGGGCCGGGTGGCCGGCTGCTATCGTTGTCGTCCAGGTAGTCGTGTCGTCGGCGTCATCTTCACCGTGCTGGCACGGAAACGTCATTGCCGTCATCGCCGTTGGCAGGGTGGTTGTCGAGGTCATTGGCATCCAGGTGGCAGTGATGGTGGTAGTGACTGTCGGTTGGAGCCATAAACGTTGGTGTGGGGGTGGTGGTGGGCTGGTGGGGCGGTCAGGATCAACGTGTTGAGAAAATCATCGTCGTTGTCGTCGTCGTCGTCGTCGTCAGCTTCGTGATGGTGGCTGCTGTTGGCATCGACTGTAATTAAAAATAAATTAGTGAATAATAAAGTTCACCGAGTAGTTGTGCTGCTGTCGACGTCATTGTGCGGGTGGTGGCCAGCCGTCATCGTTAGCGGCAGCTGTGTTGTGGTCATGTTCATCATGGTGGGGTAAACATGCGGTGGTGGTGTTGGCCGGTTGCTGTAATTGTCGTTGTCGTGCGGTGGTGGACAGTGCAGTCGAATGGCCGCTGTCATGGTTGCTTGTAATTAAAAAAGAAAGGAAAAAAATAGGCTTACCTTGTGCCAGACCCGCGGGTGTAACCCGTGCTGGGTACACATCCGTATCCGCGTTGCGACACTTGTGGGTACACCCGTGTCGTTCCCTACAAACAGAATCAGGGCACCGCGGCACGTTGGTGGTCACTGGATGGTGACAGTGGTTGCTGTAAGCGTGTCGTCACTGTTTGTGGCTGTGGTGGCCGTCAGCGAAGGCCCGCTGGGGAGAGATGGGCGAACTTTCAGTTGGAACAGGGTCTCTGAAGAGGGTATAAACTTGTTCGAAGAGATCTATGATACAGCTTACTGATGGGCACGCGAGTCGTGCGTCTGTCTTCGGATGGGTCGGGGTGCGGATGGTCGAGGAAACGGCAGCGGGAGACGCCGAGATCGAGACGGATGGCAGTGGTGGTCTGTTGATGGCGTGAGTGAGCGGATGCCAAGTATCATTACAGTAGGCAAATTTTTGGGGAATGCGTGATTAGGCATCAGCATGTTGAACCTTTTCCTCAACGCTCACCACCACCCAACTCCAGTTCCGGGTCTCGACAGACTCCTTGGTGCAGCCCAACAAATCAAACTCTCTCGGGTCTTGACGGTCCCAATGATACGAGAACCACGACAGCCAGCGCCAACACTGCTATGCAGTCAGCCACGGTAATGATGACAACGGCCACCACCACACTGCACTGCCAGGATGGCGCGATGCGACAGCTGGATTTCCACCACACGAACGACATTCACCACCATCACCAGCAACGATGGCGTTCTGCACTCCGACCACTCGAACAAAGACGACAACAATATGACACTACCATGACCATGGAATCAAACAACGACTATTGGCTCAGCGTCGTCCACTTGAGAATCGCGGTCCTAGCCTCACCTGCGAATTTCCTCAAAGCCGACATGAGCAAGTGCAGAGCCAGACATATGAACGAACGACAACCCAGCCAACAACGCCACAAATGTGCACCAAGTATGTACGACTCAACCGGCCTACTATTCACACCACAATATAGACCCTTGTTGTACAACTCCCCTTTTCCTGAAACTTCCTTTTCTCGTGTAACCGATGGCTTTCATCGATATTTAGGCCCTTAACTTGTAGACTTGTTGCTTAGGTTCGTCTCGTTTCTTTCCTTCCCTCCTTTTGTGCAACGTCCTTTTGTTAACATCCAGGGCCCTTGCAGGTGACTTGATGAGATTCGCTGGGCTGCTGGACATGCTTGTGACCTTCAAGCGGCATCTAGTGAGCATACCCGGGCATTCGATTAGTTCTCTTACAGCTCTATCACTTTTGATGACTCGACGACCTCGGACGTATCGGCGGTCTCCTCACTGACGGTGCCAGCGCTATGCTTGCCTCGGACGTCACACATTGATTTTGTAGGACCCGATTTCGACGGTGACGAAGTTTTCCGTATACTGCTGATACCGACACTAACGTTGACAGAAGGAGAGAAGACTACATGGCCCAAGACATGGCTCTGCGGGATGTCCCAGGCCGCTGAGACGTCCTCGTAGAATCCTCCACCGCCTTCTTCGCCCCATCTAAGAGCGGCTGAGCCTTCCCGTGTTCTTCCTCATAACCTTGCCCGTACGACCTCACTCTATGCATGTTCTAAGCCGACTTGCGAACAGGCCCCACTCCTCTCCCTTTTGATCACTTGCATTGACCTTCTATGTTGAATCAATGATGTTGGCTTTGTGTTTTAACTAGGCCAACTTGGGCACTTAACTCTCTTCCTGCTGACCCCCTCGCCGTCGTGACTCGTTCATCATTTTTCGTCCTCAAGATGTCACTTTATAACTTCGTTCTACTCCTATGTAAGCACCATCTTCGACCGCCGAGGGTGATGATATGGCGGTCTCGGGAATATCATCTCGGACAAGGATATACGTCGCCCAGGCTACTAAGATACGGTTCGGTACCTTCTCCGCTAAAGACGACTACACAACTCGACAACCTCGGATGTATCGGCGGTCTCCTCATTGTTGGTGCTTGCACCACGCTTGCCTCGGACATCATGCGTTAATTTTGTAGGCTAGCCGATTTTGACGGTGACGAAGTCCTCCATATACTGATGTGGTTGCACATCATGACGCGCTGGACACATCCGCTGGCAACTGCTCCTTATGTATTCTAGGCAAGGATACCTTCGTAAGTATACGGGTCATCATCATGAGCCTGTCTCTAAATGGTACTCAGTTCCATTTGCTATGGAAAGACGATTACATTCACTATCTGCCTAAGGCCCCCAACTACATTTGCTGTTCGTCCCAACTATATTCGCCGTTGGCAGTGTCCGAGGTCCCCAGAAGACCGCAGTACGTCCGTCGCGTGCCAGAAGCCGAGAACCTTGTCCAAACCGTCTGGCTTTCCATAATTTGCTGTGGCTACAGGAAGTTTGGCTATGCGCGCATGGCATAATTGTTTACAGCACAGCATGTGCTCCTACTAACTCGTTTTAGCGACAATTACGACCTTGTTTATAATTACAACTTTACAAGGTCACTGCGTCTGGAATTTGCGCGCTTTTTCGTCATGGAAGGTCTGCACGAAAAATCTCTCAGCAGTTTCGACAGGGGATTGACACAAGTACAATCTTGTCCATCTTTTCCAGACGGAGTCTCTCAAGTCGGACAGTGGAGTTTTCGTACGCATGCTCCGTAAACAAGGTGCCTGCCGTCTACGACGGCGCTATTATTCTGGTTTTAAAGGTGACATGGTCGCCACAGGAAGTTTGGCTATGCATGCCACTGCCTTGATTGAAATTTAAGCCAGCTGTATGTGACCAGACGTCCACCAATCTTGATGACCTCTCCACAATCTGTGTATGCAAAACTATTAACGCGGGCGGAACCAGAACGTGGGTATCCACTTTGGATCCCTGAACCAAACTACAGGTTACCTCCGGAGTACCGTGATACTGGCCTCCGAATTGGAGATGTAGGCGTTGTGACTTCACGTGGCAGCTTCGATGTCTTCTTCAACATATGCCTTGCAGAGGACCATCCTCTCCATGCAACTTACGGGGTTCCAGAAGGGTTCAAGCAGATCCAGCTTGCGGATCACGATATGGAGAGCATTCAACCCATAGACCACCGCGGCCGAGTGGTCGCAACTCAGTCCATCATCCAAAAAAGGATGGGTGCTGGCGCAGCTGTGGAAACTCCTGGGTGAGTGTAGGGGAGATGCCTTCATGTGCCCATTCTTCAATACCCTTGACAGATCGGTGGCAGGGGGGTCTACTTGCATCCAATTCAGCTCAACGTCAAATGAAGGCGCGCTTCTCGTGCTCCCTGAAGGTGCAGACCAACACGATCTCTGTAACCTGCTGCTTTTCGAAAGAGAGGCGCTACGAAATGGAAGATCGTGGTATGAATTTGCAGTAACAAAGCTTGGTCGGACCAGAATTGCTGCCGACTCACTGTACCTCATTACTGGGTGCCACAAAACAAGTTCATGGTCGCTCGCGGCCTTCCATCAATCCAGCGGTAACTGCAACTTCAACGCCCAGTTCACAGCGGGAAAAATCATCAATGGTAATATTGGTGCAGCTTATTCCTGGCAGATGACGTCTGCTGTTCCCTGCCGCATTGGACCCGAACCCTATGATGACGCCAAAAACCAGACTGTCTTTATCCGTGGCTTCAAGATCGCTATCAGAAGTAGCACTTTCCTTTCACTTCTTCGGGGCGATGTGACTGTGTCATATAAACAACCAAACACTGCGCCACGCCAGGGACTTTTTAGCCAACGCCCTAAAGGATGGCCAAGCCTCTCAATGAGCAACAACGAAACTCACCAAACTGAGGGTGCGACGAACCCAGCACCTGTTGAGTCCAATCTGGATCTTGGTGCCCCATACAGAGTCAAATTATGGACAGCCACTGAATCCGTTGAAGAATGCGAAGAGGATCGTTTGTCATCAGCTTCGGATATATCACTTTTCCAGTCCCCCCCAATAACAAAGGTATATATCGCAACCATTTTATTTTCTGCAGGATTAATTTTATACAACAGATCTACCATCCATCAGATTCGCTGATCGAGAAAATAATGCAGAATGATGTACGACCCCGTACCCAAGTTCTTTTGAATCCATAAATTAATGCGCTGTTTCTCAGCATGATTGCGGGGTGTTGGTCATTCATGATTACATTTGGGGTGAAATGAACATGATATACCAGGAGGTAATGTTAATCTGTTGTCGCCCGCTGGTGCCGCTTTGCTGACTGGGATTCCTCAAGCTTCCCCAAGGATATGACACTCCTGAAGACGAGGTAATCCAAAGGATGTACAAGAAATATACCATCGTAACATCCAATGGTATGCGCATTCACATGAACAAATTACTTCAGACTATATTCATATTTTGTCAGGTGCAACATACATTGAGAAACTCACGCCAATGCATGGCGATATTCCTCCACAGCCACAGCCAATACATCCTTCGAGGCGCCTGGCGGTGCCGAGACAACCTCAGCTAATCCCAAGATATCCATACCGCATGAGGACGACGAATCTTGAAAAGTCTGCTAGCCTTGGTCACTGGACAGATGGACTTGTGAGACCACCACCGCCAATTTCACCACGAAGCCGCACACCCTCCCAGGATGCAACGAGCAACGATCCTACTTCAACAGGGTTACGGGGTTCCCAGGGCTCCAAAAACTCGGAGGCAACTATCCGGTCTGCCACGCGTTCGCTGTCTTCGCTCATCCCACGTCGATCGTCGCTAAGTGAACGTATAATGGCTGCCCAAAGGACGCACGGGCACCCTCAAGGCAGTGACTTTGCTGTAGGTCCTTCCGCTGCTCACCTTTTTCCTTTCGCTGATCATCCCTCACAGTCCACTATTTTTGTAAATTCTGACGAAAGTTGGCGGCCCATTACTGTACCATTTCATGGGTCCAAAGTCGCCTCGTCGAGCACCGTGAAAACGAGCCCTCCCCCGGTCCCTCAAGCGCAGCAGACACATTCATCCGGGTATGTAGATGGTTCGCCTGCCCGAACCCACCCATAGCTTATAACATCTCTTTCTGCTGCTCCTACCAATAATCAAATTTCAAGGCTGAACTATGTTTCGGTTGACAGCAGACGAACGGATATGTATGAGCATGTAGCAGTGAGTACGCTGTCTTCTGGATCGTGCCTATAGTCTTAGCCTGGGTCCCTGTAGAACCTTGCTGTGATGCCCGACCAGCGGTCAGACAACTACTGCCTGACGCCGGGACAGTTTTCAATCATCCCTGACGATGCAGACTCGAAAAGTACAACTGATGATAAGAATAAACGCCGCAGGTGGAAGTTCTGGTCTAGGTAATGGCGACTCTGCCTTTACACTGCACAAAGCCAGTCTATAGTTGCAGACAGGCACACTCGCGGGCAATCGTTATTTGGCAACTTCCCTGTGTCCTACGTCTAAGATAATACATAAACATCTACTTAATATTCTGAGCGCGATGAGCGCCGTCTGTCAGAGCGACCGAGGCAGAAAAGCCACAATGCATGGGAGACCGTGCGCACGTTCGGCCACATCCTGGCGTCATCAGTAAGGTCCTGCGGGGCTCTCTATCCCCACTTTACTTGCCGCATGGACCATAGCATCCGCCTTGTCTACAGGAGCACGCCGCCATGATGCCAACGTCCTTCGGCGTCCATGACCTCCATATCTTATCCTACGACGAGTACAACGTTTGCAACTTCCTAGAAGGAAGCATAGACGGCAGACTTTCATGAGCATGCAGTAGTCTGCGTCCTTGGTTGTCTTTCTCCTTGTCATCTGCACCTGTCCCTGTTCCGCTCGACCGTCCTCCGGGTTCACGAGCCTTGAATGCCATGAATTCCGATGTTTGGGGATACGCCATGGCGGCGACCGACGACGAACGGTATGCACGTGAGAGAGGCCAGTAGTGGGCATAGATGAGGTAGGCCATGACTGCTGCAACACTGCGGGAGCAGCCAGCTTTGCAATGTACATATGCTTCGTTTATTGAGGGTGTATGTGTTGGTCTCGCTGGTAGAACGGGGAAAGCACGGAAAAGATGCATCAAGGATCTGGCATACAAGGTGTAGGTAGTCGCGGACCTTTTCTTCCTCAACTATTATCGCGCATGGACACGGACATACCGCTCAAACTCGTGGTCCGGAGCGAGCTCGTAGTCGTCTGCGTCACACTCGGCAACGAGTACGACGTCATGGATGTCGAGTGCTTTGAGTTCAGCCACGTGCGCGGGACCGAGGTAGGGGAAGCTTGGGAGAATCATGGAGACGGTGAATGTGGAGAGTTCTTCTGAGAGGTCGAATCCAGTCGAAGGAGGAACCGTATTAAAGGGGTGGGATGTACTTGGAGATCACATGGGTATATGTATTGAGCATGGCTGTATCTGGTGTTCGGGGAAGGGTGAGCAGATACGATGACTGCATGAACACCAAGGGGGGAAGGGGAAGAAACCTCTTCAGGACTGGATGTCCATCGTGGTGACACTGCGGGAGGCATGTGGTTTGAGTGCAATAGAGGCGGAAAACGATAGGCTGGAATTGCTTGATCTGAAGACGTTAGAACTTTGGAACTTGGGGGGGCATATGGTATTAGGCGTCCGGCATGACATGACGATTCTGATACGTTCATCGCACACAGCGTAGGGCAATCAAATTCCTACTCACTGTAACCTTGCGGATGTAACGGAGACGGTGATACACTAGCTGGGTCGCATTCTAAGTTCCCACGAGGTTCATGACAAGCTGCCAGTGCTGACTCGAATAGCGCCGAATTATTGGCCTTGTGCAATTTGGCTTGCCTCCGTCTCAACCTCGGTGCGCTGTGCCAGCGCATACCACCCCCACCATCCCATGGTATCTTATGCAACAGTGGCGACTCGCAAACTCACCGGATACGACTTTTACCGTAACATTCTCGGCAGTCCTAAATATGTCGTTGCACCGATGGTCGACCAGAGTGAGCTGGTATGTCGCACGAAGGTGTAGCATTTGCATTATATGATGTTCCTGGGTGTTTAGGCTTGGAGGATCTTGTCTCGACGGTATGGTGCTCAGGTATGGCGTGCCCAGCCATATTGTAGGTGTGCTCACAACTTTGAATCGTAGCTCGTCTACACACCAATGATCAATGCTAAAGTCGGTCTCTACCGCGTTTGCTGCTTCACATCGCGCCTCATATCGCCATCTCCAACGATCCGATTTTATGCAGATGTTCGTCTTGAACCAGGGCAAAAAGGTCCAACGAGACAAGTTCTTCGACATGACGCATGACGAAGAGGGCGGACCAGCCGACCGCCCGCTTATCGTCCAGTTCTGTGCAAACGATCCCGAACAGCTTCTTGCGTCCGCCAAAGCCGTCCAAGGCCACTGTGATGCTGTCGATCTCAATCTGGGGTGTCCGCAGGAGATAGCAAGATCAGGCCACTACGGCTCATTTCTTCAAGACGAATGGGACTTGATATATAAACTCGGTGCGTTTTCTTCCCTCTGAACTAAGGGGATGAATGAGCGAGCGACATGTCCAACCTCTAATCTAACTGGCATCGTAGTCAACATTCTTCACGTCTCCCTCGATGTTCCTGTCACCGTAAAATTCCGCGTCTTCCCCAGCACCGACAAAACAGTCGCATATGCACGCATGCTCGAGAGCGCCGGCGCCCAGATCCTCACATGCCACGGCCGCATACGAGAACAACGCGGTCAGCACACGGGGCTCGCAGATTGGTCCAAAATCCGTGCTGTCAAAGAAGCAGTGTCCGTGCCCGTATTCGCGAATGGGAATATCCTTTATCATTCGGATATCGAGCGGTGTCTGCGGGAGACGGGTGCAGATGCTGTGATGTCTGCTGAGGGCCAGCTGTATAATCCTGCGTTGTTTGCGCGCGCATGCGCGGAGGGGGAAAGGAAAGGTAAGGGGAAGATGATGACGTTTGATGAGGGGCTACATCTGCCGCATGCGGAGATGGCGCTGGAGTATCTTGATATTGTGCAGAGCCTTAAGACGCGCACAGCGCTGAGCGCCGTCAAGGGGCATCTTTTCAAGATAATGCGTCCTGCATTGGCGCGTGAGCCGGATCTGCGTGAGCGCCTGGGTAAAATCAGTGGACCGGATGCTATTGAGAGGTATGTCGAGGTTGTGCGGGAGATGCAGGTACGCATGGAGGTTAGTGTTCTGTTCTGTATTGCATCGGGTGTATCGTGTTGATGGTCGTCACTTCGTGTGGTCGCACAGCGGGATGCTGAGGAGGCAGCGGATCGGAGCATTGAAGAGCTTATAACGATCGAGCCTACAACAGGGCTCAAAGTTCTCCCTCACTGGCTTACGCAGCCGTACTTCCGCCCGTTGAATAGCAAGCACCCTGAGAGAGAACCTACGTCGCCAAAAGGTAAGTCATATCTTCGAATACCTATGTGTCTATGACGAACACACGTGAATTCAAGCCTCGCAACTACCACCAAAAAGGGTGCAAGAGGATGAATACCCTGAGGAAGGAGACTGTTTTAACAGACCCAAGGTCGCGCCACCTGGAGCTCTAGTTGCCTGAGTCATCGGAGCACCACCTATATTAATATTGCTGCTAATTCATAGACATCACTGACTCGAGCTACGACGGTGTTTTTCATTCATCAATACCACTCGGATTGCTACTATTATAACGCGCGACTCATAGCGCTTTTCAGCGTCACGCCGACACATGTACATGTACACACAAAGACACAGAAAGACAGACTGGACACGCCTACAGCCCTCCTCCGTTCAGGATGTACTCTATCGCGGCGTGCACGTTTCCACCTGTAGCCAACAGCGCTCTCATATTCTGCGATGCGTTTGTAAAGCCCATGTCTTGCAGTTGCTAAATGGTGCAGACAGAGCGCAATGAGCATATACTGTACATGGAACGGTCAGGCGAGTAAACAGAATCTACGTACTTGGAGCTGGAGCTGGGACCTCTCTTCAGGTGGCCGCGTATCTGCTGGAGTCGCCGTGGCACCGGCACCGGCACCAAATGGAAGTCCGCCAAATCCTCCCTGCGAACCAAACATCGCCTGCATCTGCTGGAGAAGCGCAGGGTCAAAGAGCGAGGAAGGGGGAAGACCAGCGCCGCCTAATGGTGACATCGGCGCTGCAATACCCGCGCCACCTGTCGGTGATGGTCCGGACTGGTTCTGAGGTGACTGTTGCTGCTGCTGTCCAGGGATTGTGGATGTTGGCGCTGTTGGTGTGCCAGTCGAGGGCACGCCAGGTGCGGGGAATGAGTTAGCAGCGGCGCCTCCGAGTGCCCCGAGTCCTCCAAATGGGTTGTTGAATGGGCCACCACCCCCTCGCTCGCCAAGCATAGAGGACATCTGCAATACTGTCCGGAGCGATTCTGGGTTCGACCTGAAGATGCACGTATGAACGTAAGCGTTAGTGTGTACGCGCGATAAAAGAGCTGCTGACATCATTTGTCTGAACTGTTCGCTCTGGAAGACTTCTCTGACTTGGGGTGCGATCGGTGCAAGGTGAGGATTTGACGCGATGATTTGGTCAAGGATGGCGGGATTCGACATGAGACTGGACATTTGCTGAAGGAACTGTGGCGAGTTCATCATGGTTTGCATCTACGTCACGAATGTATGCGCGATAACGGGCACGAATGAGTCCATTGTCACAGTGCTCGGTGACCCGAGCAGGGGATATAGATAAGCACGCACCATGTTAGGATCGTTTGGGTTGACACCCATGTCCGTTGAATCCTGCAAGCGCACCGAATCCGAGATGGCTGTTGAGCTGCGTAAGCGGATCGTGTAGGTTCTGGCCTGCTTGCATCGACGGAGGATATTGTTGCTGGTTTTGGGGCGCGGCTGTGGTTGATGGGGTGGATGACCCTGCAGACCGCCCAACGCCCTTGACCATGTGGATGGTGTGGGATGACTGGATCTTGTATACTGATATCAAGTCTTCGTCCTATACGAATAGTAAAAAAAAGGGTGTGATTATGCATGCACGATATAAGACAGTGGGTGAGGACCTTCAGGACTCGCCCTATGGGTCAGATTAGGGGGCCATGAAATAGGGAGGGGTTGTGAGGCGCAGAGAAGTAACACACCTGAGTAGATCAGCCTCTGTCTGTCGGCCTCGACATCTGACTTCGCGGCGATAGCCGGTCTTTTCTGTGCTGATCGTGATCTGAAGCTTGAGATCGCCTGGACCTGTACCAGATGGCGGGCGTGGAGCGTGGATTGTGAGTGGCCAGTAGGCAGCGAACTGTAAAGTGAATAATGACTCGTTGTATGAAGAGTCGAGCCCACCTCTGACGTTGATCTGAATTTCTGAGGAGGGCTGTTGTGTTTGACATGGCAGCGTCGAAAGAGGTCGAAAGCGATGACGATGGCAAACAAGGGATGCTTTCAGCCGCCATATGCGTACAAGGAGGTTTGCGACGCAGCCAGAGGGTGCCGAAATGAAGACTTGGAAGAGTGGGATGACCCAAACAAAGAAGTTTTTATGATCAACACACGAACCTCATCAAACGGCCTTGTATCGCTGAAGCAGCTCTTCCAGACATCGTTGACGGCGCGTTTGGCTGATGCGGTGTCTGTACATGCTGAGTTTGCATGGACGGAGAGGACCGCACGGCGGCGGACACATGCCTGTGGGCACGGGCACAGGCACGGGCACAGAGTATACATTAGTTGCTATCAGAGTGATGCGCAGACACTATACCTGATGCTGCTTCGAGAATGACACGTATCCCCGGCCCAGCTCACGCATGTATCTACAGTCCCCACTAAGACTGTTCGCGCGGATCTATCCACGCATTCATCAGCACCGAATACACGTATACGTCCATGCACACGCGCATGTCACGGACTACGCACCTCACTACAAGCATGATGTCGCAAATTCTGCCAATCCACGTTAAACTTGCAATGATCGTACATGTGCACGAGTTCATGTGCAAGGGTATCCTCCATGTGCTTTTTGCTCCCAAAATGACCTTGGCAAAGGACTATTGCACCTGCGGGATGGAATCCGCCGGAACGGGTGGGGTCGCACGGGGCACAGATGATGCTGGAGGGCGGGATGGGGCAGCCCGACAGACGGAGATGGTTGAGCATGAATACGACTTTGGGACCTGCTCGCGGTATGGTGATGCATTATGATGTATACGTAGTGCAGGAGTAATAAAGAAGAAGGGACAGCACGTACTGTAGTTGAGCAGTTCTGCTTTCCACTTCTCACAACGTGCGTATTTACATAAATCATCCCGACGTTGCGAGATTTGATAGATATATAGCCCGAGTAGAGTAGCAGAAAAATCAATCCATTGTCCCAATACTCGAGTGACCATCTGTGCTACCTAGCTACCCTTCCTACGCACTCTCGGCCATCCCGGTTCCGCGCATATTATCATGATGAATCCATGTAAGAAACGTGACGGGGGAAATGCAGAGGGAGATACGCGCAGGAATCAGGTAACGAGTCACGACGGAAGCACAAAGGAGTGAAACGACCTTGGGTGCTCGGGCTGTGGGCGGACCGGACTTCAACACCAAACCACCGTGGTTGCGGTGAACGAGGCTAAGTAGAACTCGCAACACTATCCCGATCTCCCGCAAGCAGCCTCATCCCCATCTTTCCTTCTCGTCCGCTTTGCAATCACTCACCAATATACCCGTTTCCGCACTCGCAGACAGATTAAGGCTGTGCACGATTCCACCAGCTCGCGAGTTTACAGGACACACTCCAGCTGTGCGAATGCTGCGCGGAACGAGGATGGAGCACGCAGGAGAGTACCTATGAGATTGGCTGTTTACTGGGATTTCGGCGCAGTTATGGATGTGTGTGACGGGTGGAGATCGGGAGGAGGATAGGGCAAGAAGCCGGAGAGGAGTAACATGTGAATGGTCAGACCGGGGATACGGGGAGGGAGAGCTGGCTGGCTGTCTCAAGTGTTAGAATCAGTGTGGACATAAATGAGACGGAGTACAAACATACTGGGGTCAGATCAAGTCGCAGCTGCAGATGCGGGGGCCGGAGGAGGCGCAGAGGCGGACGTACTTGATGCGCCGGCGTCGCACCCCATAGGCGTGACTAGTGCATGCAGGCTGTTCGATGGTAGCAGTTCCTGCAAGGATAGTAGCAGCATTTGTGACGCAGGTACTGTAGATGCATAGGGTCAGACCGAGATTGTGCCACACAAGAGTTGGTCGCGAGCCTGTTTAGTCTACTTAGCTTTTCTTAGGAGAAGGACGCCTAGAGGAGATGATCACCCTTACCTTCATGGCAAGTGTTGGCAAAAGACAAACTAGATACCGTCAGAATGGCTGAATGGATGTCAGCCTCATCTGAGTAGAATCAGAATGCACCGTGTTGCGCCTCGTTGCGCCCATCGGACGTTTTTGAAATTTGGGTGCACCTCGCTGAGTCAACGAGGCTGTTCGATAAGCGCCCTGATAGCGTCCTTGGCTTGCGACGCTTTCAATCCAACCACCACACACCCACCTCCGCTCGACACACAACTTGTGACAACCATGATTCCTAGAGTCGTCAACAAGGTTACAGGTGCTGACAATGTGCTTCACATAGATCCTATGGACGTCAGAAACGCTAAGCAGCGTGACGCGGGCTCCAGTACAGGTGGGTGCTTATGTCCAATATCGTGAACCGAATAGCATACATTAATGAGATGACGACCGACTCTTTTCTCCAGGTGCTGACGATATACTTCACATGGGCCCTGCGGACGCCAGCAAGGCTGAGCAGCCGGTCTCCATTGCAGGTGAGTGTTTGTGTCCAATATCATGGTCCGGATGGCGTACATTGGCAAGGTGGCGACTAACTCCTTTCCCAGGTGCTGACGATGTGCTTCAGATGGATTCTGCGGATGTCAGAAACACTGAGCAGCGTAACGCAGGCTCCAGCACAGGTAAGTGCTTATGGCCAATGTCATGGACTGGACCTACATTAGCGGCATGGTGACCGACTCTCCAGGTGCCGATGATATGCTTCACATTGATCCTGAGACCGTCAAAAAGCACTTCGACCGTATTGGTCGTTTTAGGGTCCTCGTCATCGGCAGATCCAATGCTGGTAAAACGACGCTCTTACAGCGTGTTTGCAATACCACAGAGCTCCCCGAAGTCTTCAATGCCAAAGGCGAAAAGGTAGGTTGTCTTGCTGTACAATATTGGAAGGTAATTGATGAATATTCCCAGCTTGATCCTACGGTTGTGCAGGGATCTCTGGAGGTGCATTTCATGGCTCTGTGACATGGCACCAACAAACTAATAATGCCCAGAGGGGATGTCATGACATCGAGGATGAGTTGATTTTTCGGAGCAATGCAGGCTTCGTCTTTCACGACTCACGAGGATTTGAGTCAGGCTCTGTGAGCGAGTTAGAGATGATGAAGAAATTCATTGCAAACAGAGCAACGAAAAAGCAGTTACAAGAGCGGATCCATGCTGTCTGGTGAGACTATGTTACCAAATCTGATCAAATAGCTAAAAAATGTAATCCAGGTTTTGTATTCCAATGGATGAGTCTCACAGGGCAATTTTGACTGCAGAAGAACAATTCTTCAATGAGTGCAATACTGAACATGGTGAGAATCTCCATTATGGTTTGCAATACATGATCTGAATAATTATTGTATAGTCCCAGTGATTGTGTTGTTGACAAAGGCTGATGCAATGAAGGGGATGGCAATTGGGAGGCTTAGAGATGAAGGTGTGCAAATGAAAGATGCAATGGACATGGCTGGGGACTTGGCAAAACAAATTTTGAGTGAGGTTAGCAAAAGGGTCAAAATCCATTTGAATGGGTGCAAGTACCCACCAAAGGACTATCTGTCACTGCATGGTAAGGTATATCATCTGGACCTTTCCTGTGAGTATGCTAATGGTGCTGCTTTATGGAGGTATGAACAAAGAAGGTGCAGATTGTGATCCACTTATAAGATGTACCACAAGTGCACTTGATGGGGTTGAACTACAGAAGCTAGTGATATCAGCACAACAAATCAATTTTGAACTGAATATTGAATTTGCTATTAGGTGAGTGAATTATGTGACAAACTGGAAAATAGTTGATATTTTAATGGTTTGCAGATTCATCATGGAAATGGCAAAGGGAAATTTCTTTTACAAGAAACAGCTGGAAGTTAAAATATTTGCATGGATGCCCATGTGGAAGGTAAGAGGGTTATACTAGGTTTGGCATTGATATAAGATAATTCACCACTCTGGTCCTGTGGGCTTGACAGTTGGTGAGTGATTTCATGGCATGTGCAGCTGGGTCTGTTCTCACTGGCTTCACTCCCACTCTGGTCCTGTTGGCTTGACAGCAAGTGAGTGATTTCATGGCAGGTGCAGCTGGGTCTGTTCTCACTGGCTTCACTCCCACTCTGGTCCTGTTGGCTTGACAGTGGGTGAGTGATTTCATGGCATGTGCAGCTGGGTCTGTTCTCACTGGCTTCACTCCCACTCTGGTCCTGTTGGCTTGACAGAGAGTGAGTGATTTCATGGCATGTGCAGCTGGGTCTGTTCTCACTGGCT
>Ga0307518_10000044_pt1 | contig 83269 bp, 52 predicted proteins | sample 25_EM_MG_FD_203889 | JGI IMG/M metagenome (GOLD analysis project Ga0307518, IMG submission 203889) | Populus trichocarpa ectomycorrhiza microbial communities from riparian zone in the Pacific Northwest, United States - 25_EM | ecosystem: Host-associated > Plants > Roots > Unclassified | place...
CCATCAAATGCTGTTTTGAAGAAAGTGTCCATTGGTGGAGTTTTGTCTGTGGGGCTTTTTGCTGCCGTTTTGGTTGCTTAGGGTTTGATGGATTTGTTCTTCAATTATGTTAGACTGGAGTGGATTTGGATTTAAGAATTTTTCTTTTTTGTTTATTGAGTTAATTATTCTTGTTGTCCAAATAAATTATGATATATTTACATACAGATTTATTTATTGATTAACTTCATTCTGTATTATTAATGGGTGCCATGATGGTTTACACACCATTTTCTCTAAATTACCTAAAAATAAATTATAATCAGGAGATTATTACATGGGTTCATAGATAAAGATATAAATTGAAAAAAAAATGTAATTAATTACAATCCTAAATTCAACAGATCAGACTATTTTTATTATCGAATATCTCTAAAAAAATCTAATAGTAAAATTAAACTACCTAAGTAATTAACTCTTGAAAATATTATTACAAAAAAAAAATCCATCTTTCTTAAACCACCACTTAAAAAAAATTCCTTTTCAAAAAGCTAGATTCAACAAAGATTAAAAAAAAAAAATTTAGTTAACCCTTACTACTTTCAAAACCATAAGAAAACCCCATATAAAGTGAATAACAAAATAACAAAATATTGGTGGATGAAAATTAAAAAAAAAACTGAAAAAAAAGAAGAAAAAACCTAAACAAGCCCTTGAAAAACTTTGTAAACCCAAGTTAATCTCTTCAACTTGTAATCTGTTAAATTGTAGACTTTGGCTAAACTAAGAAGCTCAACACCTGCCAAATTAAATGCCGAATAATAAAATTAATAAATTTAATTTAATTAAAAAATAAAATTCCTTTTTAAAAAAGCTAAATTTAACAAACATAAAAACAAACATGAGCCAACCCTTTTTGTTTTAAAAAGAAAGATAAATCTCATGTAAAGCGAATAAAAAGAATGTTGTAGGATGAAAAAAAAACAAAAAAAAAATCAAGAAAGCCCGAAAGAACCTTGTAAAACTGAGTTAAACTCTCAAATATGCAATCTATTAAATTTTCGACCCAGGCTCAACCCAGAAGCTTAACACCTGAAAAATTAAATGCTGAAAGATGAAATTAATTTAATTTAAAAACAAAATTCCTTTAGAAAAGTTAAACTTAAGAAAGACAAAAAAAAACAAAAACCGAGGCAACTTGTGCTATTTTCAACACGACTAAAATATCTCATAAAAATAAAGAAAAAATAGCAAACTACTGGAGGATTGGAAAAAAAATTAAAAAAGGAAAACAATCGAGGAAACTCATGTCAACTTTGTAAATTGGGGTTAATCTCTTAAACCCGTAACCCGTTAAATTCTAGATTCGAACTCAACTATGAAGCTAAACACCCAACTAAGTAAATGTGAGAGGATGAAATAAAAAAATTAATCTAAAAAAATCCTGCAAGGCAAAAACAAATACCATAATAATAATAAAAAGATTATATTTGAAAGGAAAAAAAATTAAAGAATGATGAAATTACAAAAAAAATAATTTAAAAACCATTTAAAATAAAATAAAAAAATGGGAGCCAAATCTGACGAATGAAAACATCTATTGGGGATGTAATTGAAAAAAATCCTTAACTTTATAAATTATTGTACATAAACAAAATTGTAATAAAGAGAATAGAAATGAAATTTACAAAAATTCTTATTCTAAAAAATTATTCTAAATAAAAAAAATGTAACAAAGAGAATATGGACGAAATCTTGAGGACAACAAATCTCAGGGGCTAATTTGTTTTTTTTTTTTGTAAGGCTAGCATGAAAATTAAGTTGGAGAGAGGGAAAAAGAGAAAAAACAAAAGGCTATACTTGCCACACCGACAACAATTATGCCACACGCATAACCTGTTCGTGAAGGGGATCCAGAGAGGCTTCGGCCGCCGTCTTGGAAGCAAGGTTTTGGCCAATAGACGGTGTCATACGAACAATCTAAACCTGTTGGATATTGTTCACACGCTTCTATACCTGTTTTTTTTTCTTATTTATAAAATTACCATGTTACCCTAACTATACTTAATAACTATCAAATAATTAAATGTAAAAAACAAAAGAACTCCTTCAACATAAACAAAGTTTTTTGCATTCCAAGGGAAAAGGGAGATGATGTAATTTAATTGTTTCGAAATTAAATCAAAGATTAAAAACCCCTTGACTAAAGCTTAATGTCAAATAATAATAGACGGAGAAACCTAGGTTAAACCGTGAGAAAGTGGACGGAATATGGGAACATGGATGCCCGACTATTACCGTTATTTGCCAATTCCGACGTTCATGAACTTATTCTTCCAAGACTTGTCACGTTCTGATAAAAAAAACTTAAGAAAAATCTTGATCAAACATGAACAAGTCTCTCTGTTGTTTCCACACATGAAGTTTATTTATTTATCAGATGAAGATGAGAAAAGGAAAACATAGGGATCTAACATGTCACAGGAAATCTAGCAGCACACAGACATACGGCGCTGCTAAATCCTAGAAAGATCACTAATTCACTATAGAACAGTTCTTCCCACTTTCCAGGAGAATTGATACGAGTGAAAAGATCCAGGAGGGTTAGAGAAAAACTACTATAATTTTGAAGAAGGTTGGTTGGTCAGTGGATATATTATTTTTATATTTTTTATTCAATGATAAAGAATTTTTGATTAGTTTATGAGTTGATTAATATTAAATTTTATTCTCAGATGATTTTAAAAATGCATCACTCATATTGTGTTAAAATATTTGCATTTTGCTTGAAAAAATATATGTGTTTTTAGATAGTTTTTATTTGTTTATTTTTAAAATAAAAAAATATATTATTTTGATGCATTTTCAATTAAAAAATATTTTACACCACAACACCAAACATAAACTTAATATATTTAACATAAATAAATATCTTAAATATTATTTCCAAAATTCAAAAATGAGAAGTAAAAAGACCAACTTTTAAAAATTATTTTGACATGTTGATGCTTCACAATTTCGAGTATATAATATTAATTAGGAAGTAAATATTTTTGGATGTTATCTTTAAACCAAAGACGATAGTAGCGTGGATTAAACCCACATCATGCAAGATGGAAACCTCAAGCTCTGATATATAAAGCGTGTTTGAGAATATATAAATTTTATGAGATATTATTGTCTCATAGAAAAAACAAAGAACAATGATAGAAAATATATGTTTTTCAGTGCATAATTTTTTTAAAATATATAAATTTATTTTAAATTATTCTAAATTTATTTAATATCTTTATCTTTTATATCTTGAAATACTATTCTAATCCAAATTTAACATTCCAACATCAGCCTAAACCACAAGCTCCAATTTGTCTAAAAAGACTCTCCTCAACCATCTAGGTGGTGGCACAGTGGTAAAAGCTTGGGATCAAAAGGTTTGCTCTCTCTGTGGTCTCAGGTTCGAACCCTGTGGTTGTTCATATGATGACCACTGGAGGCTTACATGGTTGTTAACTTCAGGGCCCGTGGGATTAGTCAAGGTGCGTGCAAACAGGTCCGGACACCCATGTTAAACTAAAAAAAAAAAAAAAAACTCTCCTCGACTGCCCTTTCTCTCTAGAAGTGATTTCAGCTTTCACGGCGTATGGGTCATGGAAAATCATTCTCTTAGCTTTGGAAAATCCAAAAAAGGAAAAGAAAACTCAAAGCTCAATCTTGACTGCTGCTTTTGTTGATCCTCTGCTACGGCAGTCCATCGAATCACCGTAGTCATTTAAAAGCATCCACTAGGCCTTCCTTTCCTTTTCCTCACAAAAATGAAATCTTTGTTTCAACTATTTTTTCCCTACCTTTTTTCTTTATTTATTTATTTTTAAATGAGTAGACAACCATCCATTCCCTTATGCTATTTTGAAGAGAAATCATGGTAGTTCATTGCTATTTGGACTTTAAAATAAAGTTATTAAATCTAATTTAATCTGTCATTTATTTTAAAATTCGAGTTATAAATTAAGAACATATTTGTTTTTGTATTTAAAAAGTAATTTTTCTTTTTTGTTTTAACTATGGAAATATTTATGGATTTTTTCCTAAATCTATTCTCTCTATTTCTGTTTTTTTAATTCAAAATAACAACCATGAAAATTATTTTACCTGTTCGTATTTCATTGTTTAAAATAAAAACAAAAACCATCAAATTAATTAGTAAAACAAACTTAAACCCTATATAGAAGTGCTAAATAAAGAAGAAAGATGAGATGTCATTTACAAGTGCCCAGCTAGTAAGGCAACAGGGCGGTTTGTGGCTTCGAGAGATGTAGGATTTTAATCCCTCGATATATTTAAAAAAATAAGACAACAAATTATTTCCAAGATTTATTTCCCAGTCCTCCAAGAGTCTTCAAATTAGTTTTAAAAACATTATTGCTCAAAATATGAATCACCTCCTCAACATTTGCCCTTCTTGATTATTTTTTCAGGTGAAGCAATTTTATTGGAATCCCACAAAAAAAATGAGTTGAAACAATATCAATAATATATTTAATGAATATAAGTACAAATAATTCAGTAATAAAGCAATGTAATGAGGAAAAAAAAATACATCGATCATAAAAAAATATGGAGCAAAGATAATCCCCAAGTCTCTCCACCTCAAAGCACCAAAACGGCAGCCAAAACACCAACGGCAACGGATCCACCGAGAGCAAATCTATTCAAAACGGCACCGTTGGCAGGAGCGGGGGCTACAGCTGGAGAGCCGATTGTAGAAGTAGGGACATCTCCAGTTGAGGGAACTGGAGTCACTGGGAGAGGAGAAGGAGGAGAAGTGGTAGTGGTGGGGGATGGTGCATTTGCTGCCGGTGGTGGGGTTTCCAATGGAGATGGTGCAGATGCCGGTGGTTTCACGGTGGTGGGTGCAGGAGCAGAGGCTTTTGGTGGTGGGGTAGCGACTGGTGGTGATTTGGTGGGTGAGGATGCAGGGGAAGATGAAGGAGAATATTGTGCCTTTGTGGAAGCCACAAGGAATGTGATTAGCATCAAGAACACCATGCTTTTGTTTGCAGCCATTTCTCTGTGGAGTGAAAGAAACGATGAGAAAAACACACAATCGGAGAGGTATTGAGAGAGTGAGGGAGAGAGAATTTTGTTCGTGCTTGGCCTTGGCAAAGTGTGAGAATAAACAGAGGGTGGAGGGGGTATTTATAGGGGAACATTTGGAGAGAGGGAGAGAGAGAGAGAGAGATGACTTTTGGTCAATTTGAGAGCCGTTGGATTCTTTTTTTACACGCATTTCGAGGTTAATTAACGATAATTAATGTCTTTTTTGTTTTATGGAAATACAATAATAAGGTTTTTTTTTAATTAATATTAGTGTCCAAGCCGGCTTGCATGTATTTCGACTAATTTCACGGATTCTAAAATTAATAATCATATAAGCCTTTAGTGGCCCTGAAATTTATGAGATTCGAATTGGTAACCTCTAGAAAATAAAATTAGAACCTGACCAGTTGAGTTACACCCCTCAAAGTTTAAGCTATTTATTTTTTATTTGATAACAAATAAATCATTAAATTTAATTAAATAAAAATTATTTTAATGATATAAACATATTTATTTCATCATCGAAATCAAAATAAAACAAATTACAGAATGGATAAAAATCTTTTTATGGAATAGTTAACTAATTGTTACCTTTAATATTGATACATTATGATTTACAATTAATTGAAAATAATTATTTTTATATTCTGTCATTATAAAACCATATTACATTACTTTATTTGTTATATCTATCATTGAGTGTTTTTAGAATGGCAAGATTAATGAATTAGAAAATATGGTAATATTTATAATAATTTTCCATAATAAAATAATATAAATTTAATAAAATTGCTAATAATCTCCATTACTATTTATTGTTTTTTATTTATTTTCTTACAATATTTTGCTTCCCCATCAACACGGAGATTAGGTAAAAAAAAACACGGTTTTGAGTCTTTCTTTGGGTTGGGGGTCAAGCACTAATAAGGTTTAAAGTACAGTTGTCAAATGAATCAGAGACGTACACGTACGTGCGAATTTTGAAAGTTGGAGAAATATGGACCGTCAAGATAAATAGAGAACTTTTGTCATGTGCGTAACGGTCGAAAAATGGAAAGCGTGTCCGCGTAGATGGGCCGCGTGATCATTATCAGGGAAAAAAATTAACTTTGGAGTTAATTAAGTAATATATTATTTAGAGGACACCTAGATAGGTGGTCCCGATATGCTACTGCAAGTTTGAATTTTTTTTAACGTCAAAAATAATAATTCAAGAGGTTTTTTTTTTTTTTTTCTAGCAAGAAAAAATCATAGTCTTTATCATTAAGTTTTAATTTTAAGAAAAGTCCTAACAATTTTAATGTAAGTTTATTAAAAAAAATATATAAGAATAGTATAATGTCTCTAGAAACTCTTGTAAGTATATCAAACTAGGTTTTGTTGGTTATTATTGAAATTTTTCTATTTGAATTATTATTTAGTTTGAATTTTAAATAAATCTTTGAGAAATTTAATATAATATGATCTAATTGATTTAACAAGTTTAAAATAAACATAAAAAAAATTAACCAAAAACATGGCTTGATAAAAAAAATTTATATAATGTTCTTTTTATTTGTAAATAATAAGGTGATGGTTGACATGGCAAGTCTTGGCGAAAAATATGGCTTGACAAAAAAAAAATTTAAGACGATGTGTTTTTTTTTTTTTTTTTTGTAAAAACTGAGGTGGAGGAATATTGAATCGATTTAAGGTAATTTATCAAACCCCTAACATGTGGCATGATCTCGACTGAATCTAATATAAATTTGTTTTGTAAATTATTTTTTATTTAATTATATGACACTAATCACAGGCAACCACAACAAAACAACTACACAAAAAAAAAACCATGACAGGTTGAAATGAACTGTTGTTAGAAAAAAAATTAGATGGAATTTTTAAAAATAATATCTAAAAAATTTTCAATTAATATAAGAATTAAAAAATACACACATTATGTTTTAAATTATTAAGAAAGTAAATTAAATAAAAAAACAATACATATGCACGGGCTTGGGTGATCTAGCATGCTAAGACCTTTTAAAAAATCAACATGAGAGTTGTTTTTAACTTTTTACAAGTGCAGATTCCAAGCGCTATAGACATGGATAAAAATTTGAAAAGACAATTTTTTGACTCCAAAACTTGATTTCAAATTCATTTTCACCTAAAAATAGCTAAAAATCACCTTTATAATCTCAAGAAATTAATCCCCAAAGCAAAAAAATAATCCAAATTGTTTAAAAACAAGAATTCTCCATCAACCTCAATCTACATTTTCAAGCGATATTCAATCTAAAAAACACTTTAATAACACAATTTTTGTTAAAATAAACACTTTAACATCATGTTTGGCTACTTTTGTTAAAAAAATCAGACCAACTATCTTTTTATTTTCTTTATCACTTTCTAGCAAATCTCTGTCTCCTCTTCTTATTCTCTCCCAAGATGAAATACTAAAAAGCGAAAAAAATAAAGAAATGAAATTTTGAACTAAAATGTAAAATTTTTATAAAAATTAACTTAGATGAATATGCTGAATCTATGACCCGAATCTTAGACGGGTTAAGCTCCAAGTTGGATTTAATAACTGTCCATACTTCAAACTATTTGAATTGATGGGAAAAGAGCGAGAATCGCATTAACATCCTTACAATGACTACGTTACAAAAGCATAAAATGGGAATATTTTTTTTTGTCTACTTTACACCTTAAAGAATGAAAGGCTCTCCATTACACTCTAAACCTTCGAAAAGTTTTCTGGCAAAGCAATGTAATCATAGTTTTGATTTTGAGTTGGAGTACAATAAAAGAATCTATGCTCTTTATCTATAATTCAATTCATAATGCTGCCATTCTGTCATGTTAAACAACCCATCTGGAACCTCATAATTGACTTGACTGCTGGGAGTCTGAAGCATGGATACAGCTGGTCTATCCATCAGTTAGGAGATCAGATGGGAGTTTCAACACCGGATTTACCATTACCATTGCTATTGATGAGGTTGCTTAAGTGGCCATTGAATTCAGCACCATAGATATGCCCCATTTTAGCACGTTTGGTTTCCAGATATCTCTTGTTGTCTTTTGTGATGGGAGTCAATAGCGGAACTCTACCTGAAACTGCCAATCCATAACCTTTGAGCCCGATGTACTTTGCAGGGTTGTTCGTCATCAACTTCATTGTTCGGACTCCCAGATCACGCAACATCTGCCAAGAATTTCCAATAAGATCATGTTAGTTAAGCAAAACACTAGATTGTGTGACTTGTTGATCCACACTCATTTCTACCAACATGAAGGTAGCATGTTGTGAGATGGTAAAAGGGTGTGTGTCACTGGGTTCCAACAAGATTGCTACTTGATATAGCCATTTTGGATATCATCAGTGCTTCATCAAGTTGAATTACAGCAACCAGAACACTCTTTAAATTTCAATTAATTGGAATGAATGTACTGCATTGTTTTGCAAACCAAAACCAATTTATTAATGTTTTTGTTATGACGTGTCCTACACCGACGCAGAGTTTCAGACTTCAGAGCATATACTTACAAATTTATGAGAAAACACAGCTTCCTCTGCCCCCCTCTAGTTTGGTCATGGAAAGTGGATGTATATGAAATCCTAGTTAACAATGGGATGCTTTCATTGTGTGGTTTAGGAAATACCTGGGCGCCAATGCCATATTCTCGTGAATCAACAGGAAGCCCCAGCTCCTCATTTGCTTCCACGGTATCACGTCCGTCATCTTGGAGGTTGTATGCACGAAGTTTATGACCTAAACCAATGCCACGCCCTTCATGCCCACGGAGATAGACCAACACACCCCTGCCAGCAGCCTCAATCTGCTGCATTGCAAGTGCCAGCTGATCCCCACAATCACATCTAGCAGAGCCAAATATATCTCCTGTGAGGCATTCTGAATGTACCCTCACAAGAACATCCTGCCCATCTCCAATGTCACCCTGTTTGGACCAGAAAACTACTTGTAAGTGTGAAATACACATGAGTTTTTCTTGTAAAAAGTTAGAAAATGGGTGTTCGACCTTAGAAAACCTCTATCTAGCTGGAAAATACAAAACTACAATTGCATTCATTTCAATACACATGGTATTCTGCATCTGTACACAACATAAAATTTCAATGCTAACTTTTCTCGTTTCAAATTGAAAAAATTGAAGACGTTTGTCTCCATGTTCTCTGCATTGACTGGAAGTGAACTCATGTTTAGTTAACTGTTAACAAGATTGCATGTGCGTGTGCATGTAGGTATTCTTGTTCTAAGAACCAAATGCTACATTAAGCTGTGGATTAGCTAGATTCCAGAAAACTAGCTTAGCATGGACTTTCTGTATGTTTTAAAGCACTTTCTTTCCTTTCCTTCTCTTTCAAGATGCAGTTTCAAACCTGATTTAGAAATGATTCTTTCCAGAGGATCTAATCTTCGTCCTAATAACTCTAACATTTGGCAGATCCTATCTCTATAAACCATTGAAAGTTGAAAGTGCAATGGAGCGACAACAACACAAAAACCTTGTAAGCAGTCAGTCTACTACTACAAGAAAATGACCTGAAATCATTTTCCTGTCTTCGGAAACATTAGTTAAAAAGCTAAGCAAATAGTTTGGATTACTAAATTATGTTAATTCCTCACCTTAACCATTGCAATATGCTCAATGCCATCTAATATTGACCTATAACAGTAAGCTGTGAACGGTCCCCACATTGTTGGTATCTGAGCAGCAGAAGAACGATCTACCAATTTATCAGTCTTCCTTCTATACCTGTCAATTATTATATTTTTGTTAAGAAAGTACCACAAAATCACTTAAAAAAACACCCAGCAAGAGAAACTATACTTTTACTACAAAAGTAAGCAGATAAACACCTGACAACGATAAAGCTAATTAACCATAATCTATTTGTTTGATGAGGATAACGTAAAGCTCCCAAAGAAGAACGAAGATGGAACACATTACCTGATTAAATCAGCTATAGATATAATTTTCAAGTTCTCCCTCTCTGCAAATTGACGGAGCTTTGGTAATCTAGCCATGGAGCCATCATCATCTACAACCTCACACAGAACTGCAACAGGGTCCAATCCAGCTAGAACGACAAGATCAACAGAAGCTTCTGTATGTCCAGCTCTTTTCAGAACTCCACCCTCCCTATACCTCAATGGAAAAATGTGGCCCGGGCGGTTGAAATCATCGGGTTTTGAATCTTTGGATGCTAGAGCTAACATTGTTGTTGCCCTATCATTAGCTGAAACCCCAGTGGTTGTACCATGTTTTGCATCCTAAAAAAGTCATTTGCAGGCAAAAAAAACTGAGAATTGTGATGGTGAACTGTAGAAGTACATTAATTAGTTATATCTTTGTGTAGCTACTTATGTCTGAATAAGTAACTTTAAATGGTTGACCAAGAATAAACCATGGAATGTAAAGCATTGGAGAAAGTAGAGCAATGAACCATTTTACCGGTGTTGTATTTCTGTTTCTTCTGAACAAAATCATCACAGAATAAAATACAAAAATTCACTGTCTTGCATATAAACAATTCATATACTTTTCAAATATATCATTACAAAAAGAAAGCATTTTCCAAGCACAACCAAGGCTAGATCGATTAAATGTTAGAAGTTTATATTACTCCAAGAGAAATGAGAGATTCTTATTTCTACTGAAGTGCAATCTGCGCAACTGTGTTGACACTAGAAACTCAATTCTTATTTCACATACGAAATCCCAAATTCAGAAAGGTACATACCACTGTCACAGTGAATGCTGTACGAAGTTTTTCATCATTTTCGTTTTGCCTAACCATCAAAGGGAGCTGTAACCTGTCCAGATCTTCCCCTTGCATGCTCACACAAACTATTCCAGTGCCATGCTTCACAATAAATGCCATAGCTTCAGGAGTTGCCAACTCTGCTGCCATAATGAGATCCCCTTCATTTTCTCTGTCTTCATCGTCTACAACCACTACAATCTGCAACAAAAAATTAAAACATCTTGATGAAACAGTAAAGCATGGAAAAGCTATCATAAACAACAAAGCAAAATGCAGGAAGCAACTACCTTTCCTTGGCGAATATCTTCAATGGCATCGGGGATGGAAGAAAATCCTTCTGTGGGGCGATCCAATTCATGGTCATCATTACCAACGACAAAATCATTAGTGATGGAAGCAGTATCAGCTGATAAGGTCCCAACTGAACCATTATCAAGAAGAGTACTCTTTGCTGCAACACCATTGCCATTGGAATAGGACAGCAGGCCATCACCAGATATCAGCGTGGCTCGAGTTTTTCCAGCACCCTTAATACCAAAAGATGATTTACAACCATCCAGACGAATCAATGTCAAATTCAATGCATTCCCACTTGCACAAAATGAATTCACGCCATGTAATCCATTGAACAATTTGAGATTTCTGCATGACCTGCACATAAATATCAGTCAATAACTATTTCAAATATCAAAAATCAATAGACAGAGTAGTTCCATTACCGCAAAAATTCACAACACAACAATAAACTTATCAAAATGCAACAAACATATACTCCATTGGATTACTAAAGAGTGGAACTAAAGAAAATCCAAATTTTGAATCATGAGAAAGTATTGTTCATGTGAACTAGCCTTTCTCCAACTCCTCTTCTTAAAATCAAAACTTTACCAGAATGAATGGTAAAAAAAAATGATTCTTTTCTAGTGATCTCAGTCTATCCTTTCTCTAACTCCTCTTCTTAAAATCATATTTGATGAAGAATTCTTGATCTGATAACAGCATAACGAAAGACAGAAAACCTATTTCTTATACACAAATATAAAATCAAACACAAAGGGTCAACTGATCCAAACACCGCTAATACAGATAGCACAACCAAAACGGATAACCATTTATCATTCAAAACAAATGTAAATCAAACAAAGGAACCATTGACCATATGAAAGAGCAAGCAAAATCAAAAGTAGAAAACTTTAACATGATAAGCCATTAAAAGAACCACCAAAACATAAAAAAAAAAAAAAAAAACTTACTGGGAGCCAGAGAGAGCTGCTCTTGTGGTAGTTGAAGGGTAAGAAGAAACATTAAAAGAAGCCATTTAAAAATAAAAAATAAAAAGAAGCTCAAGATTTTATACCTATGGATCTTTTAAGATAAAAGGGTCTCTCTTTGGCTAGTATTTATATTGAAAAAACGAAGAGGGGGAGGCAAAATTGAAGAAGTGAGAATTAAGAAAGAGAAGGTCATGAAGAAGGAAGCAACGGCGAATTGTAAGCGCACGAGTAAGGTTCTTACCCGCAGGTGACGTGGTTTACATTTCACCAACCAATGGTATTATGTCATGGGTTAATGTTTTTGTTTTTGGGAATTGGGATTTGGTATTTGCCTATTTGGAAGTGTCCGTTTTTTGGCATATATATATTTTTTTTGGTAGGGCAAGTTGGAATATTTATTTGTTAGTCATAAATAGGATTTGGAATATTTATTTGTTAGTCATATATATATATAAAAACCCAAAAACTCCTTTTTTTTGTCTTAAGAAATTACATAATAGTTGTAACAAATATTTCAATAGCTTTTTTTTAATCAAAGATTTAATTTCTAGCTACCAGTACAACTGTGATAATAGATCAAAGAGCTAGCTAGTTTAAGGAGGAAAAAAGAGGAAGAAGATTGCAAAATAAATAAATAAATAAAAACTTTGGAAGAAGATTTCACGTAAATATTGGTTTGTATCACTACTGATGTTCATTAATTAAGGGCTTAAAAGATAAACGAAAAATTAATATTGAAATTATTAATTGAAGAAATTAATATGTAAACGATCATCAATTTTTTTTTCTTGTTATGGATATTTGGGCATGAATTTAAAGAATAAACAATTAAATTTGAAACTTCCACGGTGATAAATACATTAATAATTGTCCACTTTGAAAAATCTCACAGTCAATGTGGATTAAATATGGTACTTTATAGTTTAAAATATTTATAATAGATATTTTGATTATTCTAAAGTATCAATGCTACAAATCTCTTTAACACAAAGATAAAAATGATATAAAATAAATTTATTTTTCAAACAATTTTAAAATAAGTTTTTATATTTTAAAAATAAAAATAAAAATATAGGAAAGATTCAACTTTCAACTTCTACTATGTAATTGTTGAGATAAAAAAAAAGAGTTTTTTATTTTTTTATTTTTTTTATGTGGTCATGCTATGAGGTGGTTGGTAGGTAGACGATAGAATGTTTGTGCAGTAGGATAGCTCGTATTAGCAAGAACAAGACATGAAAATGTGAAAATGTGTGCCATGCAATTTGATGAAATGGTCACCACATGCAACGGTGTCACTGACGGAAGGGCCGCCGCATGCAATCTGATTACAACGACGGTGATAGTTATTTTTCAAAGAAAATTCAAAAATTCATAAAATCTACCAAAAAAACAAAGATTTACTATACCGTTGGGAAAAGTAGGCCAACTTTTCTTTTTAAAAAAATTAATTTTTTTTTGTTAAAAATTTTTAGATTGATTTCAAAAATAATTTTTAAAAAATAAAAAAATATTATTTTAATATATTTTTAAGTAAAAAATACATAATATCTGAGGTGGAAACTGTGAGAAAGAAATAAAGAAGTCCGTCCTACTTGCTAATAATTGGCCAATCATAGCAGCAGCTGTGACGTAGCAAGGTCCTCCCTCAACAACTGATCCAAAAACCAGAAGAGAGATCTCGAAAAAGCAAAGGAGCCGTGTGATTGGACGTTGATTCTGATCTGTGTCCCTATCCACTGAATGAAACGTGGCTAATAAAAAAGATGGTGAGTGGCTGGCCCACAAGTCACGCCACTTCGGAGACTCTTAAGTTGCCTTGCATGATTAACAATTAACATGCTTGCTTTGACCACCGCTTTCCTCCTTTGACCTTTTGGCATGCAAGACGTTTTTGTATCAGTTATATAAATCACCAGTCAAGAGTTGATTTTTTTTTTTTTAAATCCAAACAATGTTACTTTGACTAATTTTGTCTTAAAAAATAAATTCAAACAGATTGGCCAACCAATAATTAGGATTTTTTATCGTGCAAGTTAAGTCTTTTTTCCTTCTATTTTTACTTATGCCCGTTTAAGTTTTATAATTACGTTTTTATTTGTTATTTAAGGATTAAATTAATGTTGTTTTGTCATTATCTTATTTAAATGAGTCATATACACATGTATTTATACAGTACAATGATTAATTCAATGATGTGTTAATTCAGAATTCGACTTGGATTGAGTAATAAATTAAATTACATGAAACTTGACACAATCAATTTACAATCTAGTTAAATTTTAGTTAATTTTTTTTTTATTTTTAAAAGATATTATTTTAATTTAAAAAAAATCTTGAAACGATTAAGAATTATTATTATTATTATTATTATTATTATTATTATTATTATTATTATTATGTTATTGAGTAATTTTTTTTTCTCTGTAGTTATCGCTATATTAATTTTGTCAAGTTTTGTTTCGAAAAAGAAAATTCTAAACCTTAATAATTAATGTTTCACACTTGTAATTAAGCGAGTCGTAATTCATTTTGACTCAGTAATTGAATTGCGTGATATGATTGTTTTCTCTTTTCTGGACACGTTCTTTTAATGTTTATCCCTCCATAACAGTAATTATCAGATTAAAACTATTTATTTAAATCAGATTCATTTTATATTATATCTATCAAAATCAAACTAAATATTTATAATATTTTTTTAATCAATTTAAATAAACTTCTAATTAAACATTCATACCATTATTTCTAATGAAACAACAAATCTCTTTAACAATATGCATGCATGTAATCTATTTTACATTTTAAATGTTTGTTATAATTTTTAAACAATTTTAGAGATCTTGACAGGGATTGATCTCGTATCAAAGATACTTGTTTACTCTTAAAACTAGAGACCTCGATTTTATTCACAAGAGACAATTTCTTGCATTAAAATTCTAAATTGTTTTGAATCTTAATTAAGATACTGAAAGCTCTTATATTATAATAGAAAATAAACTCATCATCTATACATGTGAACATTAAAATATACACATCAAGTGTATGTATACCAACTGTCACGGGGTAATTTTTCGCTCCGCGAATAAACTCGTGCGGCAGCCTAGTACCCCACTAAACTCAGCCTTCCCTCTCCATTCCACTCATGTTTGCCTAGCAACTAAGTGTTTCCCTCACCCGAGAAGTTTCCCCACTTTTCCAAGTTAAAAGACCTAGCAACTAAGTGTTTCCCTCACCCGAGAAGTTTCTCCACTTTCCCAAGTTAAAAGACAAGCGGAATACACAAGTAGATTGCACAACACAAAGCACACCGAGCATACAATTAGAAGAACTTTCAACCTTTATTTATCTCGTCAACAAAGGATTACACAATATGTGCTATGCACAGAATTCGCATGCTACACAGCCAAGCTTACACACGTTATTTCCTCTCTATGCATCTTATCTACAACCAAGAGCTGCAACAACTATTTATAGCCAAGTATGTGAGCTGCAAGGCACACCCATGATCCTATTTTTCAGGACATAGTGGGGCACTTTCTCCCCCATTATCTCCACGATCTTAGTGGCCTATTTTCCAGCAAGTAGTGGACAGTTACAGCCTATGATCCCATGATCCAGCAGCTTGTAGAGCAATCCTCTGATCAGCCCCCACGTTCTGCTCCATGATCCCATGATCTAGGAAGACCATAACTGCCACTAACCCACGTTCTGCATGCCCACCTGGCAGCCCCAGTTGCCAGTTCTTGCTGCATCAGCTGTTGAGTCACTCGTATGTCTTGGACAGTCCTTCGTCCAAGTTTCAGATCGTGCCAAGTCGAATCCATGACTTGCACAAGCCGTTGCGCGCTGCCGAATTCGCATATGCGTGCGGGCTGCTAATGTCTACGCTGCTGAATTCCTCGACAGCCCCTGTTCTCGTCAGCCTATCCCCTTGACGAGTTTTCCTGCCTGGCCTGGACATTCCAGCGTCCAGTCCATGTTCGTCAACAATCTACGCTGCCGATTTCCCTTTGACGAACCGACAGCCGCACAAATCCGCGCTGCCAGTTTATCCCACTGTTGGCATGGCTGCCAGCACCCTTAGGCACTGTTTTGAACAGCCTGCCGAAGTGTGCACCTCGTGCACATTTGACACTGTTACACCAACCATATAGGTGGTACACCTATCAATCTAAAACAAATACTTACTTCAGCTTTACTATTGATTTTTTTTTTATAATAGATGTAAATAAAAAATATACAATATGTTTCTTAAATTAAATATTTTAATATTAGCTTTTAATTAATTTAGATAAAAAAAATAAATAATACATATATTGCAAGAAATAAAAAAAAATTATTTGAAATTTTCTTTTAGTTCCTCTCTCTAAGTTTAATTATGATTTTTTTTTTATTTTCACATACCAAATATTTTAATTCCACTTGTCAAGTTGTTAAGATTTACAATTATAAGCTTAAGAGAGATGTACTTTAATTTTACTATTAAATGTTGATGATGATTAGATATTATGTACTAGATCGGTGGCTCATGCGATATCGTGGGTTAAATCAATTTTTTTTTACTTAAAAAAATTTCAGAAGATGATTATGTTTCTTAAAAGAAATAATTTTTTTTGATAACTGAGTTAATTATTGATTAATTTAATAATATGATAGAAAAATGAGGCAACAAAAACAACAAATAATTTTTTTAAAAAAATATATTGCCCTTGGCACAGTTGGGCTAACATGTGAAACTCGTGACTTGCACATGAGATATGTCTAGATTACATGTCTATCATGCATCCTAGGTCATGAGGTTGAGATAATTCGATCAATAAAGAAATTCAAGAAAATCACAAAGTTTCTTTTGAAAAAATAACAATATTGAACGATGATATTGAAAAAGAAAATAAGACAAAAAAAGATGTCAACCCTTGTTAATTTTTCAAACCCATGACCCGGGTTATTAGAATGAAAGCACTATACATGAAGAAATCATGAAGTCCAATCCCTAGGAAATGAAACATTGAAGGTTAAAAAAAATTTAAAAAAAATTAAAGGGCAATAACAAATCCCCAATTTGAGAGTTAAATTGAAAAGAGTAAAAACATTAAAAAAAATAATGAAAAAAAAAACAATACATGAAAGGTTGAAGGAAAAAAACAAAAGAATAAGGATCAAATTGAAAATATCAATATATGATAAAAAATTGAACACATAGAATTTCTCAATGCATTTTTTTACATAAAAAAACTCCTAAATGTAAATCGAAAAACTTATGTACGCATCTATTTAAATAAATTAAGAACCATTGTGTAAATAAATGAATAAAAAAGTCATTAACAATAAATAAATAAATAAATTAGAAGAATAGAGAGACAAATATAGACCAATATATTTAATATCGAAACACGGGTCATTTATCTGGTTGTATTTAATGAATTTGTTTATTAAAATTATTTTGTAATAAAAATCACCCACATATAAAATTTATTGAATAGAATAAAAGAAAAATAATTATTATGCAAGGTTGCACATTAAAAAAATTATAAAAAATAAATATTTTTTATTTTTTAAAATAAATTTAATCTATATAAAATATGAAAAAATACAGATAAATCATACTAACCTTTCAAAAATTAAACACATCCAATATAATTAAAAAACAATCACTATTTTAAAAAGGATAAATAAGAAGAAAAACAATTCACAAAGAATGGGTATTAATTAAAATACAAACTTAAAACTTTTTTTAAAAAAAATATAAAAATGTATTAATTAAAAAAAAAACAAGGGTAGACAATGTTGGGCCTGACAAGTCAAGCCAAGGGACTGACCTATCAAGAAAGGGTCCATACATGGGCCTTTAATTCTTTTTAAAGTCAATAGGGTGAACGACATGTCGTTGGCTTTGATTTTTGTTTAAAAACAAAATAGATGACTCGTTATTTGAAACTCCTCATATTTCATTCATTGTGGTGGCCGGAAAAGCAAGATTTCTTTTTTTTTCACCAAAAAACTCATTTTTAATTATTTTTTAACCCAAAATATCTAGAAAATACTCTAGGAACCTTGTTAAATCGATCAATAACCTTAAAAAAACACAAAAAAACAACCTCAAACCCAAAATCAACTTGAAATTAAAAATACATATTCAATTTAAATGCTTGATTATAATTTTAAAACAATTTTAGAGATCTTGACAAGGATTGATCTCGTATCAAAAATACTTGTTTTCTCTTAAAACTAGAGACCTCAATTTTATTGACAAGAGGCAATTTCTTGCATTAAAATTCTAATTTGTTTTGAATCTTAGTTAAGATACTAAATTAAGCTCTTATATTATAATAGAAAATATACACATCATCTATATATATGAACATTAAAATATACACATCAAGTGTATGTATATCAACCATATAGGTGATACAATGCCAATCTAAAAAAAAAAAAATTTACTTTAGCTTTACTATTGATGCTTTTTTAAAAAAAAAAAGTTACACAAATAATAACACTATGTTAAAAACAACCTTTGTTGCATTCCAAGTAGTTATTAATTTAACCCAAAATATTTAGAAAATCATCTAGGAATCTTGTTAAACAATTCATGAACTTAAAAAAATAAAAAATCACCTCAAATCCAAAATAAACTTGAAATTAAAATTTTTTTTGAGCTCATATTTGTTTTTAGGCACTTTCAAGGTAATTGAATGTTAATTTGAGCTCAAAAAAATTTAATTATATAAAATAAAAATTTGATGATTAAATTATAATTTTTTTACAAAATTATTGCTCCAATCCAAAATGATGCGTGAGAAAATGAACAATAAATGAAGTTACAATAAAACTAATAAAATAACCCGTGAGATAGTATAAAGTAAAACCAAAAACCCTTTTAAAATACATACACACACTAATTAAAATTAAAAACCTCAAAACTATGGAGAAGAGATAAATTCTTAAATTAACACTCTTAATAAAGAAAAATACCTGCCTAAAATCTAGAATACAAGGATTTTTAAATTTTTTTTTATGGAGTAGCCATAAAAGACATGAATAACTTCAAAAAGCCTTTGTAAATTAATGATGTACATTCTCGGACTTGAGACAACATTTGATCTTAAATTTTTTCGATTCAATCCGGTTTAACCCTTTCAATCCGTTACCTAGACACTGTTCCAAAGCAGTCAAGTTTTATAACCATGCATAAGACATGAACAGCTTCAAGAATCCTTTGTAAACCATGTCCATTCTCCATTCTCATACTTAAAAACAACGTTTGACCTTAAAAATTTAAAGAATGAAAGGTCCTCAGTAACATCTCATATCTTGTGGCTTTTGTGGCTTCCGATAATTTCCCTCCTCACACGTCAAACACAACAAACTATCCTTGTAGTTTCCGCTCCCTCTCCCTCCCCCCCTGTATATCTCTCCCTCCCAATCCCTGTTACATAGAAAACACAAAGGAACAGAGTGAAAATGGAGAGCTTTGCCCTCCACTCTCTCTCCACCACAACAACAACAACCACCACCTTCTCCACCTCTCTCTACACCCGCATTTCCCTACTCCACAGATTACCTAAACCTCTCTCCATTACCAAATCCTCACCATCCATTCCCTTACTCTCCACCATCAGATCATCCACTCAAAAACCTCTCTTTTTCTCTGCATTTCACACTAAAAACAAAACCTTCGATTCGAAATTTAGAATTCTCGCATTGGACACAAAATCCAGTGACAACCCGTTATCAGACTCGTCAGAAAAACCAACCCCACCTCAAAAAGGAGCAAAATTGATACCCCTTTTGATATCTGTCTCTATAGGCTTGATTGTAAGGTTTGCTGTGCCTAAACCAATAGGAATTGCCCCACAAGCCTGGCAATTGTTGTCTATTTTCCTTTCTACTATTGCTGGTCTTATTTTAAGTCCTTTGCCAGTTGCGGCATGGGCTTTTTTGGGTTTAACAACTTTACTTGTTACTAGAACTTTGTCATTTACGACTGCTTTTAGTGCTTTTACTAATGAAGTTATTTGGTTGATTGTCATTTCTTTCTTTTTTGCTCGCGGTTTTGTTAAGACTGGATTAGGTGATAGGATTGCTACTTACTTTGTTAAGTGGCTAGGGAAGACTACTTTAGGATTGTCTTATGGTTTGACACTCAGTGAGGTTCTTATTGCGCCTGCGATGCCTAGCACTACTGCTAGGGCTGGTGGGGTTTTTTTGCCTATTATCAAGTCATTGTCATTGTCAGCAGGGAGTAAGCCTGGCGATTCCTCTTCGGCAAAGCTCGGTTCTTATTTAATCCAGTCACAAATGCAGGTTATTTTCTCTTTACACTTTGTATCTTGGTTTTGTATCATTCCTTGTTGGTTTTGCAATTTGTGTGGACGTGTAGGTGCGGTTACTTTTTCTATTGTGGATGGAACAGTGCAATTTGTAATGTCATTTGTGTTTGTGAGGTTGTTTATTTTCCTGTTTCAACTGGAGGGATTAAATGTTGAAGACGTTGTTGCTTAAAAGAATGATAATTTGTTTGCGGATTTTGCTAGCTGATGAGCTCTTTTTCTTCATTATGAATTTAGAAGATTCATCAATACGTCAGAAAGAAATGGGTGGTTGAATTGCGTTTCCATGGGAAAGTGCCTTTTTTTTGTTGAACTGTAGTGAATTGCTAGTTAGGCTGATGTAAATGTCTTGCTACCATCCTGATAAGGCTTTACGGCATGTCTAGGTGGCATCTCGTAAGAGAATGTGCAGGCTTAATCGTGAAGGGAAATGTATACTAGTTGGGTTCCTCAGTTCTTCACCTGATTATTATTATCTGGAGAGTTCATAAGAGGTCCCGCATAAGGTTTTTGATGCAGGGGCTTCCTCTCCTTCTTGTGGTGGAAATCCTAGTGGTGGGGCCCACAATGAGGATGCTGCACAAATGATGGGGTGAGCTGCAAACAAAGGTCCATTGGTTTTATGAACTGGGATGCCATGATTTAGTGGATATAGGAATAAATTCACTCGCTACCATCAGTCTAGGCTCTTGGGAGCAACTGATATTTTGTTCCTACATTAGTTAGTTTCAGAGCCAGCCAGGACGTCTCAGGCTCAATCAATTCCTTTACAGGGGTGAATGATGCGAGGGCATCCTCTCTCTCTTGGAGCAGAAATCCAAGTTGTGGGACCCACGATGGCGGTGGTCCATGCAAGGGACCCACGCATAAAGGACCATTGGGTTTACGAATTGAGATGCTATGAACATGTGAATATAGAAATAAATTTCCCTCTACCATTAGTCTAGGTTTTTGGGAGCAACGGGCAGTCTGTTCCTGCATCAGTTTTGAGTGGATTGTTAGCTTTCAAAACCCTTTCATCTCTGTTCCATGTTATCAACTATAAGCATGGCTTTGTTTTCCTCTGTGGCATGTCAATGGTTTCTAATAGCTTGTTCTTAAATTATAGCTCTCTCTTTTTATATTCTCATGTCTGTTACCTAAAGCTTCACTCTCTTGCAATGTTGTCCAGTGTGCTGCCAGCTCCAGCTCTCTTTTTCTAACAGCGGCAGCTCAAAATTTGCTGTGTTTTAAATTAGCCGGGGAACTTGGGGTGATGATTCCAAACCCTTGGATTTCTTGGTTGAAGGCTGCTAGCTTGCCAGCATTGATTTCTCTTCTAGTAACTCCACTCGTCTTATATAAGCTCTACCCTCCTGAAACCAAAGACACTCCAGATGCCCCTGCAGTGGCTGCAAAGAAACTGGAGACTATGGGTTCTGTCACAAAAAATGAATGGACCATGGTTGGTACAATGCTTCTTGCAGTTTCTTTGTGGGTATTTGGGTAAGTCATTTATCTCATAACACCTCAGATTTTATTAACTTTTTAAATGTAACTGGAACAGGATCTCCATGCACAAAGCATAGATTACAGCTGACACATCAGCGTAAATTAATAGAAAAAAAAATGTGGAGAGATCAGAATTTCCTTAGAACTTCGAATTGTTTGTTCCCTGTTGTGGATTTCTGAACCCAGATGTTTACCCTGGACTTTTGGTCGTGTGGATGTTGTCATGATTGAGTGGGTTGCATCAGCAGGCTTAAGGTCCGCAAGAACAGAATGCCATATAGTTGATTTGTTATGATCTGCTGCAGCTTTCTGGGCATTCGAATGATCATAAATTGATCATTATGCCAGGAATAGTTATACCAGCGTGAATACCACCTGTAATAAGTATGAGTTTGTGTATCTTTTTCCTCTTTAATTCCTTGGCACCCAATGATAATCTTCCCTCCTCCCCAGTCCCCAGCCCTAACAAAAGTTGAATGTGCAAAGTGGTTTTCTCATTTTATACTTTAGATGTTCTTATACTAGCTAACTGCTGTCTTAAAAAGACTTGGTCATAATTGTTAACTGGTCATTTCTGTGGAATAAGATGATAGTTGAATGTGATTTTTTTAATTGATTATTTCTTCAATAAAATCATTCTTTAACATTGAGATTGGTTTGAAATTAAACTTTGTATTTTTTTTATTTTTATTTTTTATAGGGTTATCCCGATCTCATGATCCAGGTTGCAGGTTTGACAAGTTAAATTAGATCGACTCGAGTATTTTTTTTTAATTTAATTTTTTTCAATTTCATCATTCAACATTGAGTTAATTAAGAATGAATATTTATACCAGGGTCGCAGATTTGACAAATTAACCCGAGTCAATCAAATATATCATTTCTTAATAATTAAAAAAAATATCATTTAATATATTATTATATCAATATTTAAAATAAATATCTAATATGCATCATATTTTAAATTCATAATTAAAAATTTTTATTAGAAAATATATTAATAATGCTTGAATATTTTTTTTATAAAAAAAAATTGATCTTACCGCATTGCAGCGCATGCTAATAATCCAGTAATCACTATATATTGTTAAAAGATAACATGGCATGTCGTTCAATCCTAAAACATTATTATGTTCACTGTCGATATTTTAATGCTTTCTTTCAGAAATGTGTTTATGGTTTTGGATTCTATATTGGATGGTTTGTTTGCAGAGATGCTATCGGAATACCAAGTGTAGTCGCTGCAATGATTGGCTTATCAATACTGCTTCTGCTGGGAGTTCTTGATTGGGATGACTGCTTAAGTGAAAAATCGGCATGGGATACCTTGGCTTGGTTTGCAGTTCTAGTGGGAATGGCGAGCCAATTAACAAACCTCGGTGTTATATCCTGGATGTCTGGTTGTGTATCCAAGAACCTTCAATCTCTCTCTTTGAGCTGGCCTGCTGCTTTTGGGGTTCTTCAGGCATCTTACTTCTTTATCCATTACCTATTTGCTGGTCAAATTGGTCATGTTGGTGCTTTATACTCTGCATTTCTCGCAATGCATTTGGCAGCTGGGGTGCCCGCTACATTGGCAGCTTTGGCTTTAGCTTACAATACAAATCTTTTCGGTGCTCTTACCCATTATAGCAGCGGTCAATCTGCTGTATACTATGGAGGTACGGATCTGCTCCCCCAAATTATGCAAGCAGTTGTGAAGCATTTCTGCTTCGAATCTCGCTTCATGAACTTTATTTTCATTGACAATCTATGAAACTCCACGCTAGCATTTCTAATTGTTCCGTTTTAGGGTTTTCCATGACAGAGATCTATCTGTTGTGATCACACTGAGAAGTAATTCTGTCCTAAATTATCTGCGTCGAGTCGTTAGCATAGCACCTGATAGTGTTTTAAATGCTTTTTGCAACAGCTGGTTATATGGACCTTCCTGATGTGTTCAAGCTCGGCTTTGTGATGGCCCTTATTAATGCCATCATCTGGGGAGTTACTGGAACTTTCTGGTGGAAATTTCTAGGCCTCTACTGATTTTCTTTTGCACTGTAAGTAACTGCTGGGGCTCCTTCTGAAATGATATCCTGACTTGGAGAAACAGCTGAGCCTACAACTTTGAAAAGAAATTATTTTTTCTATCTTGGATTTCTCTATTAGTTTCACATGTATAGCATTATGAAAATAATAATGCTGATTGAAACATTCAACTATTTTTTAGCGAATCAAAGTTGCAGAAACTTCTGTATCAATCCTTTTATTAATTTTGTTTTTCTTACTTTCTGTTTGATCTTTGGCAACACATTATTGCTCATCACCATTGTCGAATTATGCTATGTTTGTTCCACGAGATCTGCCAAAGTCCTCAACTGGACTTTGCTTTTTTTGTACTGCTGTGACTGACCATTACAAAAGGGCAAATCCCAGATTGGAATTTTATGAGAAGCAGAGAAAGAGAGGGATAATCTCAGATTGGAATTATAGGAGGTTGTTGAAGTTTTCAGTGACTGCTGGAAATAATTGCTTCTCACTCCAAGGTGCTTTTCCAGTGGCCCCAATTAAACTAATGACCATGCAAATTGGACAGCTTCATCCATTGGAAGATAAAACGCGTTTCAAGCTGAAAAGCATAATTCTTTATGCCTTTTTAGTTTGAACAGCAGTTTTTACAACGTAAACAAACTATCCTTGAAAAGTCTAAACTACAGAAGTAACCATGAGATGGACCGTTCAAAAATAATTTTCTTTCTCAAGACAAAAGTGTAAAATGTCAAGCTTGAAGTAATTCACTTGATGACTTCTAATACTGGGCTCCAAGTCAGGCATAGAAAACACATACATGACATGGAAGGGTAAAGACTCTACTGCAAAAGCAATGGAAGGAGTAGAAGGAAAAGGAAAACAATCATGCCCTTATGATTAAACTATTCCATTTTAGACACCATATCTTCACTTCACTGGTTTCTTTTCTTTGATACTTGGTGAAAAATGCAATACTCGTACCTTTGTTTCACCTTCATCTTGTTGACAATCAGTTTCAAGGCTCCCTTCACAAGATCTGAGAATTTCTCATGCAATTCAAATGATCTTAGATCCTTAACTAGCTTCTCCAGTTCCATAGACTATGGGCTTGATTCGAATACGTCAGACTCAAATTGTTGCACTTGGATAGGAGTCACCTGTGACAATTCCACTGTTTCGAGTAAAAGGGTGGTCAGGTTAGAACTTGGGAGCAAAAGACTCAAAGGAATAATTAGCGAGTCCTTGGCAGGTTTGGATCAGCTGAGTATACTGAACCTCTCACAGAATTTCCTTCATGGATACCTTCCAGCCAGATTACTCCACCTGCAGAATCTTGAGATCATTGACTCGAGCAATAATGATCTTGTCGGTCCATTACCAGGAGGTAGCAATTTATCCTCGATCAGGTATGTTGACATTTCAAGGAACAATTTTAACGGTTCTGTCGATGCAGCACTTTGTGAGAGCTCATCATATATTCACACGCTCAATCTTGGAAACAACTATTTCACTGGTGAAGTTCCAGCAAACTTTGGAAGGTGTTCTTCTCTGCAGCAACTCTTTCTTAATGACAATCACCTCTCAGGAAATCTCCCCAAAAGCCTCTGGCAACTGCGAAATCTTCGTATATTGCACCTTCAGCACAATTTAGTTTCTGGGCCACTAAATGATGAGATTGGTAAACTTTCCAACCTTGTGGAATTGGATATCTCCTCCAATAAGTTTTCTGGAATTCTTCCAGATGTTTTTGAGAGGCTTAAGCTTGAGAATTTCCTTGCCGGCTCAAACAACTTCAGTGGCCATTTGCCCATGTCATTGGTAAATTCTCCATATATTGTAATTCTGAATTTGAACAACAACACCCTTAATGGTCCAATCAATCTCAATTGTTCTGCAATGGTTCATCTCACCTCTGTCGATCTTGGTTCTAATAATTTCCATGGTCCGCTGCCTGATGTTATATCCTCTTGCCAGAGACTGACCAATCTGAATCTTGCTCGTAATAACCTTGGTGGTGAAGTTCCTTTTGCGTTCAAGAATCTCCAAGCCCTAAGATCCCTCTCACTCTCAAACAACAGCCTTGTTAACATATCATCAGCCCTAGCAATTCTACAACATTGCAGAAACTTAACTTCACTGTTCCTTATTTTTAACTTTCACGGTGAACAAATGCCCAGAAATGTGAATTTTCACTTCAGGAACCTCAGGGCACTTGCTATTCCTTATTGTGAACTTACAGGTTCCATTCCAACATGGCTGAGTGGCAGCAAGATGTTGCAACTTTTGGATTTGTCATGGAATAGACTGTATGGAACTATTCCCTTCTGGTTCCATGAGTTCAAGTATCTCTTTTACATGGATCTGTCGAACAATTCTTTCACTGGTGAAATACCTGAGAGCTTGACAGAGCTACAGGGCCTGATCAACATGAAAATATCATCAGAAGGACTTTCTTTAGGCTTCCCACTTTTCTCGTTCGTAGCAGATGGTGCAAAACTCAAGTATAAAGGTATTTGGGGCTTTCGACCAACTTTGGACTTGAGTTACAATAAGCTCACAGGACCCTTATGGCCAGGTTTTGGAAATTTGAAAGAACTCCACGTTCTGAAGCTGAAAGAAAATCATCTCTCAGGAACCATTCCCGATAGTTTCTCAGGCATGACAAGCTTGGAAGTTTTGGATTTATCCTATAATGATTTCTCAGGAGAAATACCTCTCTCACTGGAAAAGCTCAGTTTTCTGTCGAAGTTCAGCATTGCATACAATCAATTGCAAGGAGATATCCCTACAGGAGGCCAGTTCCTGACATTTCCACCTTCAAGCTTTGAGGGAAACAAAGGTCTGCGTGGACAACAGCTTACTCCTTTTCAGCCTCAGCAGGCTCCTCATGATGTTCAGCTGGCTGATGAAGAAATGACTATAATCGGTTTGCAAATTGGACTTGGAGTCATGACTGGGTTCCTTTTCACTGTCACCTTATGCTTCGCATCCGGCTGGGTGTTTGCAAAGACATGATAAACAAGCATCAAACTCAGTGAGTTGAGTACCAAATGTAGCAGGAATTAAATCTAAACAGAGGTGGCCATAATGGCATTTAGATCTGACAAGGAAGGTGGCCCTTGTCATTTTTGTAAATGTAGATTTGGGAAGTTCTATGTAATATATCTCCTGTTTCTTCTCATCTTTCCACTTGTTCAGTTTGCCAAGTATATATCTGAAACCACACATCAAAACAGTTGAGCTTTCTGCTTGTTGAACATGCCTTCTAATACTATTCAGTGAATAAATACATTTCAGAGGATTGCAGGCCTTGTTTACCTAGGAATGTAAAGGGAGTTTCTGACATCAATTCCCTCTACTACTCACAAACCTCTCTCCGATAATTGTTTTCTTCTTTTTAGGCACTTCTCTTCACGTTCTCTCCCTCTCTTTCACTCCTTTTTTCAGGGTTCAAAAATAGGATTATATCATGAACGGTATAAGAAGGCAAAGAGATCATAAAGAATAAAATATTGAAAAAAGGGACAGAGATAACAATTTCAGAGTGTCCCCCCTGTAAAAACAACACACCATTTAGATTTCTTCTCTATTTAATTTTAATTAATAATCCCAACTAATAATTCAAAGAAATTATTAAATCCAAACGAGCTTATATTGCCAAGCTGAATCCTGAATCATTATTATATACTACTGATTTATCTTATTAAGATAAATGCACTCTTCCATCCAAAAATTATATATATAAAAAAGCTTTGCATTTATGTAACTCTGATAACTAATATGGCGGGTACCCCTTAATCAGCCAACACACTATCTTTTTCCTGCATTATAATATATCAATATTCTACAGGTAAGTCCAGAGCAGAAACATCATGATAAACATTGTGGTTGGAGACGGGCAAAGTCCCACTTAATAAAGAATACATTATAATATATGCCACTTAACCTTCCTTTCTCTTTCCCATTGTGAATCTTCCTTCTCTTTCCCATGGTATTCCACGAAACCATAGTGGTCCGAAACTGATTTGTGAGGGGATGTTCGGGTAATTGAGGGGCACTGGCTGCTGGGTAATTTGTTGGCCTGGAGGAGCTGTTGCGGCTGTGGTGGTCGTTTTGTGTGGTTTGGGATGAGGAATAGAAATGGGAGGAGTTGTTGTTGTTATGTTGTTTGTGGTGGTTGATTCTGTGTCGTGGTTGATTTGGCAGGGAGCTGTTCGACGAAGGAGAGAGGCTGAGATGTGGGTGTGGAGTTTCGCCATACTTGTCAGATTCTTCTTTTTCTTCGATGGAAATTTTGAAGAGAAAAGAAGTAGATGAAGTCAGAGATGAATTATCCGAACTCTCCCTCTTTGGAACTCCTCGAATGACTCGCCGTACTGTACTCATATTTACTATCCACTTCTTTTTTTTTTTTTTAGAATTCGAGATTCTTTGCTATAATATTCATGGGTCTTGTGTTGTTTTTTAGGTCAGGTTGCTGATTTGCATCCAAAAATAAAGGAAGAAATTAAATGCATGGCATTTTCCGGACACACCAGTTGCATACACTGCCCGCTATAGTTTTAGAAAACTTCAGTGGAAGCACGAGCCATATGGTGTGTGAAAGTGAAACCTTCAAAACTCTCGTTACCAGGGAGTAGTAATATTCTCTAGTTCTCTACTATATTTTATTAGTGTTTGAAATCTTGACAGATATTATTTTTTATTTTTAAAAATTTATTTTTAATATTATTATATATTTAAAATTATAAAAAAATTAATTTTAAAAAAATTAAAATTTTTCAAAAACACTATTTAACACGGATACAAATATTCTCTTCGCATATTATATGAACTTCAACTGCGCTGCACGTTTAGAAGGCACTGAAGGATCTGTAGAGCCAAAAGACACAAGATATAGGCATACGCACAGCTACCATCATAACAAGCAGGTGGTGGATAATGTCATCGTATCGTGCACACCAAAGGCCCAAGAAGACAATACAAAATGCCTCAATAATGGTGGGTCATGAATTCATGACACCTGAACTCCATCAAAACATGTACCAAGTACGTTTTGTTTTTATGCACCAGGAAGAGCATACTGGAAGCTTGAGATCTCAAGAAAGCTTGGATTCTATTTCATAGCAGTACTATTACACATAAATGATCCAGACGAGAGCAAGCTAAAAAACCAGAGCAAAGACAAAGTTTAATCCAGTCTAAGATTGCATATGGATATCAATCAAACTACAGCGACCAAATAGAAAAACAAAAAGGCCTAACACATGTTCTAGATGATTCCCTTGATACTCTCTGACTGCAAATTAACTGCAGTTTATACAAACATCATCAACTCGGGCCTACTATAAACGTTATCCTGCTCATCCTCCAGTATAGGATAAGCTGCCACAAGAGCATCCTGAGCTCCAATATACAGTGAATTGTATATCTTCCAGTACACTTCCCTGACCTTCCGGGCAGGATGGAACAGCCCCTGAAGACAGTAGTTCAACACAACAGCAGCACCTAAGGCCACCCTCATTCCTTCAATGGCTTCAGTGACAGCATTTATCACATGAGGGGAAGTCTCAAATATGTTGGGCCACACATAGTTAAGTAAGTGGACCAATGCATCTTCACAACCCAAACCAGCCACACCCAAAGCCATATGCTTAACAGCGGAAGCTGCAGTCTGCCTGTGAACTAAATCTCGGTCCATGAGTGCATCCTCAAGTAATGGAGTCACTGCATAGATATAGTCTTTACCCATTTCGCCAATGTACTCGAACAGGAAAGAGAGGGATTTTAAGACACCATTCTGCACATTAAGCTCTGGGACACGATATTCATTCATCAAGGCAGGCAAGACTGTAAAAGGTGAACAGGTTTCTGCAACTATAGCAATTGCAACAGTTGTGCAAACCCGGTTTTGGCGCTCCTGGACCTTGAGATTATTTAACAGAGTCGCCAAGACATCCTGCGGTCCAATGGCCTTAGCAATGTAACCAAAAGTGTTCACAGTAGCACGCCGAATGCCCTTCTTGTGGGCCTTAAGCATCTCAAGAAGCTCAAAACAAATCCTCATCCACTCCCTGGCAGGAACAAACTCAGCTCCACGATCAGCAATTCGACCAACAAGGTCAATACAGTTCTCCTGGACTTTCTCATGCCTATTCTTCAGAATTGGTGTCAGTCTTGGAAGCAAGTCCTTAATAGGAGGAGTCATTTTGGTCATACCAATGACATTGACAATTGCTTTGAGAGCTCCTAGAATTGAACCAAGAACTTCAGGGTATTCTTCTCCCAAATACTCATACAACACAACACCAAGATGACCCATCAGTTGTTCCTCCTGACATTGCTTCATGACAACAGCAATCCTAGAAATAAGATCAGCAGCTTGCTGTCTCACTTTAGCGCTCTTGTTGTTCAAGCGCCACTTAATGGTACCACAAATCTGGGGAAGGTAAGGTTTCACCCTCTGTCCAAGAGAATTGACAACTGCACCAAACCCATTAAGCATCACATTAGCATCATCACTGGTCTGCTCTTGGAAAGCATAGAGAATGCCATCAATCAAAAGCTCTTCCAACCTAGAATCAATATCAGATGCACCCATGTTCGCAACAACCTTCTCAATTGTTTCCATAACCATACGCCTATATGGTTCACTCTCATCTTTCAGATCCTCAACAATTCTGCCAGCAATATCTTTAACACCAACCTTGTCAGCAATCTCAACAGTTGTTTCCACAAGTTGCCTATAATTTCTCCTATCCAAGGCCATCCTTCTAACCCAGAAGTTCCTAAAGAACTCAGGAAGAATATCAGAACGTATATATTCAGCCTCCACACCCTCTGTACTCACACATTGCTTAACCACTTTCAACACAATCTTCTTCATTTCTTCATCAGGTGACTGAAACTCACGTATCAGAATAAACATGACTTCCTTGGTGTAGTAGTTGGCATACATAGCATCCATAAGAGGAATAATAAAACCAATTGCTTTCAAGAAGGCAGCCAAGACCTTGCCACGGTGTGACCTAATGCCCTTCCACAATGGCTTCAGAACAGAATCAAAGCTTTCAATGCCATATGGGGCAGCAGCCTCAGCAAGAGCAGCCAAGGACAAGGCAGTGATTGTCCTCACCTTCTGATTCTCATCATTCAGACCATGTTCTATGATTTCCACAAGAGACCTCAAATGGGGAAGAACAGCACAGCCAATCAAAATAGCAATCTGTTGAACAATTTTGATTCCAGTATGACGAGCTTGCCAGGATTTCTTACTCTGACACACAGCTTTCAAGAAGGGCAACAATGCAGGAATCCCGAGAGCTGAAGCGACAACGCTGAAAGCTCTTGCAGTTGTGTTCCTAACATACTCATCAATATTATCAATATCAGGACGCATAGCAGCAATCATAGTGGCCAAACCAGCTGCTTTACTCAAATTAGAAATAATTTCTCTCCCTTCCACACGGGCATAATAATCCTCATCAATCAAGAGTGGTTCAATAACAACAAGAATCTTATGAACATAAGGCCTAACTAACTCATCCAATTTATACAAAACCCTATCAATTACCTTGACCAGAAGATGCCTCTCCTGATCCTCCAAGGTAGGCTGCATAAGCAGTGGCAAAATTCTGTTGAACAACGGCCCAGCACCAAACTCTCTAGCCTTATCCGTCAACTGCCTCAAAGCAGTCTTCCTCTGTGGAGGTGTCCCGTTCTTCACTTTCAGTAAAAGTTTCATAATCTTCCTCTCTTTCTGCTCCTCTGGGGACAACTCCTCCTCATCTTCCTCATTCAACAAAGCACCAAAATACTGATAATCCTCAGGTTTCATAAATGGCAACCCAGCAGGAGGCTCCTGCCCTAGATCAAACTGTTGCCCTCTGTTCTCATCAGGAATAGAATAAAGAGGAGTGCCCATTGGTGTTGGGGTAGCCAACAACTTCCTTGCTGGTGTCCTAATAGGCACATAAGAAGCCGGTGGCTCCAAAATCTTGTACCCTTCTTGAGGAAACATAGCATCCAACTCCTCATCAGTCAATGGCCTATTCCTCTCCTCAATATCCTTCTCCCACCTCAGCAGATTATACTGCTCAGGCGTTATTGCCCCGCGCATGGCAAGTGCATTCGGAGTTGGAGTAGCCATATCAATTGCACCAAGAGGAGTAGGTCCAGGAGTCACACCACCAAGACTAGGAGTAACCGCCCCAAGAGCAGGAGTCGCACTATCCATACTAGCAGGAGTCTCATCCCAACGAGACTTTTGCCTTTTCGGGGTAGGGGTAACCATTCCTTTAGGAGTAGCGTCCCAAGCAACACCAGCAGGAGTAGCCCCTGGCGTAACCCCACCTGCAGGAGTAGCATCTGAATCAACCACTCTCCCCGGTGTAGGAGTCTCATCCCACCTATTCCTCCTCCCAGCACCAGGTGTAGCATCTCCAATCCTCCCCGGAGTAGGTGTCGCATCCCATCTCCCAATTCCCGGTGTAGCATCAGGTAAATCCCAATCCGAACCTGTCTTCGCCTTCTTAACCACTTTCCCATCATCCTCCTTCGATTGATCCCACCTATTGCTCCTTTTAGGCACTGTACTCGCCACATTTTCCTCCTTTCCAGCCCTCGCCTCCTCTTCTTCCTTCTTTTTGTTGGCAATCTTCCTCAACAACTCCTCCTTTTGCTTTTTCAAAGACTCTTCCATCATAACATCCGAATAAGTCCTCACACTGGGATCCGGCGTCTTCTCACCGGCAGCAAAAGGATCATGCCTCTCCGGCGAAATAATTCTATCCAATCTCCTCCTCCTATAATCATCCTCGCGATCAATAATTCTCGATGGCTTCCTAAACCCATCAGTTTCTTCGCTATCATCACCGCCACGAGGCATTTCTTTAAGAACTGATTTCGGTGCAGTATACGAAGCGAGTCTCTGAGCAACCTCGTTAAGACCCATGTCGGGTTCTTCATCATCTGTAGCTGGAATCGATGTTTCATAAGCCTCACGGTCGACTCCACCATACAAGTCACGATCGAAGGTTAAAGAGGTTAAAGAGGCAAGTTGTTGTTCCATTTTTTTGCGTTCTTCTTGGGTTTTGGCGATTTCAGGATCCATTTTGTTAGGGTTTTTTTGTGGGTTTTTGCTGAATTGAAATGGGAATTTGTCAGATTTTTATTGAGTGTTGTTTTGGAGAATTATAGCGGAGATTTGAGTTTTGAGTGCGAGAGGATGGCTGTGTTTGGATATTTTGGGAGTTAGTTGTTAGTTATGGGCTAGGTTTTGTTGGGCCATTAGATTAGGGTTTCACAGGGCCAAGTTTTATGAGTACCTTGTTTTTTTAAATGATGGTTATCACGATAGTGTGTTTTTTTAAAAAAAAACATAACTTCGAGCATTAATTTTTAATTATTTGAAGTCCAATTATATATTTAAGTAGAAAATATAAGATTTGACATGCTTATAAAAAATAATAATTTACATATTTTAGACATCTTAAAATATTATGAAAATATTTAAAGTGAGATGAGGTAAGTATTCAATCTATTCTTATATCCTAAAATGAGTCAATTATATCTATATATGTTAAGTGAGTTTAAAACCACTAGATGAATGGACATATACAAGTCCTTATATATATATATATATATATATATATATAAAATACCTAGATCAATTCTATATCAATTACATTTATGAAAATAAATTCCATAAATATGAATAAAAGAAAACATTTCAATGAATTGATTGATGCAACATCATATATGCAATAATGAATCATCTCCCATTCTTTTAAAACAAATTAGCAAAAAACAAAACAAAAAAATCAAAAAATATATTTTTGATGTATTTTTGTTATTTTTCAATATCTTTTTAAAAGAATTTAAAATTCAAAAATTTATTTTCAATGCATTCAGCTTTTGACACACTCATTTCAAAATCATTGTTTATTTTTCTTATCGAGTTGATAATGACGTTGATTTTTAAAAAAATATGAAAATATATAAAAAAAAACAAAAACATTATATATGGATAAGAGGACCTAAAGTGTAAAAAAGAAATAAGGAACCAAAATGATTTTGAGTTGCTTGGTCACCAAGTTTGCTTGGAAACCAAGCAATTAAGAGGCAAAAGACAAATTTATTTTGCCTATAAATAATGAAAGAATCTCACAAGCAAAATGGAGGAGAAGTGAAATTGGTTATAGCATTAGCCACAAAAAAATACACACAATCAATTAATTTTTTCCACTACACATTCTCCCTGAAGACATAAAAAAAAAAAAACCTAGATCTTATCTTTACAACACTAAAATGCCCAGGCCCAACACCCTGACAAGCCAACCTCTCTCCAACAAGCTTACCGCTTGCCCTAACCCTTACTCCTCACAGCCGAGAACAAAGACCGAATGAGGAGCTCCTCTTTTCACTGGACCATCACAAATCCATTCTCTCCTCTAAAATCAAATCTTTATAGCCACTCGAAGTTGTCTCTCCCAATAAACCTAATTCCACCTAACAGCCACCATCTTTAACCTCCTGTTCTTAGTTGGCCCTTCCTCAAACTAGCAAAATATCATCTCAATCTTCTATATTTGATTAAAATACACACCACTCATCATCCTTATTGCTATTTTCATTGATTTTCATCCTTCTCCACCATTAAACCATCACGCCAACACAGCAACCAAGTCACTACACTGCTATAAAACCCAATCAACAGACCCAACTGGAACTATAACCTCCCATCTCCCTTATTTTTGTAAACCACAACTATGCTCAACACCTTAGAACCAAAGACCCCATCTTTATCATAATCTATTGACAACCTCCACAAAAAAATCCACTACTAGCCATATTTTTCCACTCAATAACCCTGTATCTCTTCCAACCATGACAACTCACTCTCCCATATACCATTGACAAAGAAAACTTGCCTCTTTTTCTCTCTTTTTTTAAGAAAAAAATTGATTGCCATATCTTCCTTTTTCATTTTATCTTCTTCATCATCAGGGAACATAGTACACACATAGTTGCCACATCCATGTCGGGCTCTAGCCAATGGTAGCAGTGTCCCTCACCAATGACAACCTTTTTTTTCTTTCATCCATAGCACTTATTTCTTCCTTGAGAAAAAATTGATGGCCTTTTTTCCTTTCAAATCAACGGCCAACTACGTACTACAACACAAACTCCTCCTTGTGGTAATAATAGACAAAGAAACATTGTCTCCATCGTGATAAAAACCAATAGAGAAAGCTGAAAGAAACAAACTTGGAAGAGAGAGAAACCTGGAGCTTGAGGTGTTCAAATCTCCTTTCTCAAGCAGTGTTAAGCGTCACCGCTAGTGTAGGAGCGAAGAGGAGACATAGGAACATCGGATCCGACAGCTCATTATCCTCTAGTAGTGATGACGTGTGAATTCACACACCAACAATGTTGGGGGTGCGTGGTACACACACTGCCAGAATTCTTACAATCCTTTCAATTTGATTTCACTAGATCGTGGACACACCAAACACCTCGGAAGGTCAATCCATGAACTCCAATCATCTTTTTACAAAGTGTTAACATGTTATGAAATTTGAGATGAAATGTTCATTGTTGTGTATATTTTTTGGATTGTTTGGATATTATTAGTTTGAATTGATGTTGTTTTTTCATTTTGAAATGATTTGATAATTTATGTTGGATTGTGAATTTATTTTTAGGGTTATGATTTCTAATTGAACATTAAGTCTAGATCATGGATTATGCTTGGGTTTATGTTAATTTATTTGATTTAGTATGAGATTTGAATATAATTCATAATAAGACTTGATGTTTGATTGTTAGTGATTGTTGGATTATTATGTTGGTGAGTGATGAATAAATAGTTTGTTTTGAATTGATATCTTGATAGTTTGATTAATACAATTTTCCAAACATAGTCTTAGTCTAATTTTAATAAATTTTCAAAATTTTAAAAGATCATTTTGCAATTAATTTTGAGTTCCTATATTTTGTTACCCTTTTATAATTAATATTTGAGATTGTGACCTACAAGTGAGACGCTTTTTCAATATTAAATAAACTTGTTTTTTTCTGCAAAAAAAAAAATTTCTTTCAAAAATACAACTTTATTTTAAATTGTATATGGTCAAGTCTCTCAAATAAAAATCACATTTGCATAAATAATAATAATAATAATAATAATAATAATAAATACATGACATGATTTAACATTTTTTTAAATACCAAAATTCAAGAAAAATAGTTTTATTTATATTTTTGCATGCATTTTTGGATTTAATACACAAGTTTATGAAATTCATGATAACTTGGCCTATATTTCAAAAATACCAAAACAATTATTTTTTCATCCCAATATCAAGGATAACAAACCTATATGTAAGATGTATTCTTGAATATTAAAAGAAAAAAGATGCAAAAATATGTTTTGACTTTAGAATAGCTAGGTAAAGTCACAGTTCATTATACTGGGATGGATCGACTTTAAACAATAGACAGATCCATGATTAAAAAAACACAATAGTGCCTTAGGAATCACACAAATAGCAAACAACTTACCTTAGGTTGGGTGTATTAGAGGTGATATTGTCTTTCTTATACACAATCAGTCCCCTTATCTAAACTCTTAAGACAAGTTAGAGATACTAGTGACCCAAATACTAGGTGGTGACTCCAAAACTTTTTAACTGATAAAGGATAAGAAGTCCTTGTTGTTTCCACCCACACCCGAGGATCATGATCCAAAAGGACGATAATCGCAATGCCACACATGTACGACAACCCACATGCATTATTAGATTGTTATTTGGAGTGGGTTTATGTTTGATTTATAAAGAGAAATTAAGGATCTTTAGAAATCACCCTCGCTAAGTTTGACAAGTAATTTTTTAATGCCTTAAATCTCTATTCTTTATTGCGATTGGAAAAATTGCTTTTTTCAGGTTTTAAAACAGAATAGATGAGAAATTTAGAGAAATTAAAGAAATTGATTAAAAGATGAAGGACCGATTAAGAGAAAATGGATACTTTGAAATGAAAAATCCATTAACTATTTTTTATGGTGTTTATGAACAATTTAAAACTACATGAAGTTTTATCTCTCTTTCCTCTTTTACATTGCATTTATCCTTTTTCAACATGTAGGAACTGTATCAAAGATAAATGGATTTCATAGATTATGCAACATAATCCTCGAACTCCAAGGACTAAATTGAATATATATTTTTTTAAAAAAAACCACATTTCTTTTAGAATAATGACATTATTTCACACCAAAAATAACTAAAATGACATTGTTTTGGCCTTGGTGCACAAATAGATTAGTAGTCAATAAATAATGGAATGTGTCCAGAGGTATAATATAGCATAATAAAACACCATAATATATATATATACATATATTGTTAGAAATTTGTTTAACTAACATGATTTAAACAAATTATGGGTGAATGACAAATTAATTTCAATGAACCGTTGATTTTCCTACTTAAAGAACCATTGGTTTTTCTAGATTTAATTCTTGATATATGATGGCTAATCAAAAGCTGATAATGGTTGGAATTAATTCTTCAATCTTTTAGTTTTTAAAATTTATTGTAAAAACAAGGGCAAATGAAGAGTTTCTAACTTGAATTTTTTAGATTTTTTTCACACACTTTCTTACCTTATTTTTAGTGTTCTCATTCTCTTTTATGCTTTATTTTTTTCTCCCAAATCTAGAACTTAGGTTCTTATTTTGTTGAGAGATATTTGAGTTCTTTTATTTTGGTTAATTGACCTTGTTAAAAAATGTATCTAAATTAAGATGGTGGTGTTGGAATCTTAAAAAGTATATTGCAAATATTTTATTATCATCTTTTAAGATGTATAGTGAGAAACCTGAAAAGTTCAATGGATTAAACTTTAAATGGTGACAACATAAAATATTGATTTGTATACTCAACTTAAACTTGGTTGAGTTCTAGTAGGAAAAAGTGACAAAGTTGTCAAATAATAAATCCAATTTTCATTATTATGGTAGCTTTGGATATATAAAATCATAATAATTTTATGCATAAAAACTATATTTTGAATAGATTAAACAATACACAATATAATGTGTATAGTTCAATTAAGAGTGCAAATGCACTTTAGAAAGTTTTGGACAAATAGTTCAAGCTTAAAGTTGTCGTTATGAAAAGATTAATAGTCGACAAATTTCTAAATCTCAAGGTTGCATTTGAGAGTAATAAATTTATACTCTCTAAAAATGGCATTAGGATATATGGTTGGTTTTGTTAATGTATACAATACTATTCACAAATATATTACTATTCTCATGTGCACAAAACCAATACGGTGAATAAATACAATCTAAAAAGTTGTGTCTAAAGAGATTGAGTTTTAAATACGACCATTTATGACCCCTTCAATCTTTTATGGAAACTTGTTTAGTGAAAGTGTTATTCACACGATATTATTTTTATATATATCACAGTTTATAAATGAAATGATGATAATTGAACAAATCATAATGAACAAAATAAGGATGAGCAAAATAACCCAAGAAAAAGAATGATTGTTGAAGCCAATATCAACAAGGTTGATTATCTCGTTGATAAAGTTTCAAAAATGAACATGTTTGTTGTTTCCAAAGTCAACTTGATTAAAAACTCCAAACAATGATAGGTTGATACTAGTGCAACAAGACATGTATGCACCGAGAAAAATGATGTTCCATTTACAAAGAAATGTATGGAGAAAATATATACATGGGGAACTTATCAACCTCCAAGGTATTAAATGTTAGAAGTGTCATATTGTATGTTGTTGACATTAAGAACTTAGTGTTTGACTCATTGTTGAGAATATATATTTTTAAAATGGTTTTTTAGAGTGAAAAAGGGTGTTTCTATAATGATCTCTTAAAATGAATGTAATGACCATTGTAACTAATGATAAGAATAATAATAAGATTATTTCTTCTTCTTATTTGCTTGAGTCTTGAGATATGTGACATGAAAGGTCAGGTCATATGAATTGTAATTATATACAAAGGTTAATAAACCATGAATTATAATCAAGAATTGTTTTTAAGAAAAATTGTAAGTGTGAAATTTATATAGAATCAAAATTCATAAAATTTTTTTTTTTCAAATAATTAAAAGAAGTAGTGAACCTCTAGTTTAGATATTGGTGATTTAAAGTTTGTGCAAATGAGAGGTGAAAAAAAGTATTATATTATTTTTATAGATAATTGCACAAAGTATTGTTATACCTATTTGATTAGGAGCAAAGTAGAAGCTCTTAAAATATTTAAATATTATAAGAATGAAGTTAAAAATCAACTTAACAAGAAGATAAAGGTAATTAAAAGTGATAAAGGTGGAGAATACAAAACATCATTTAGTGAATATTGTTCCTAAAGTGGTATTATCCACTAAACTACTAATTTTTATTCATCATAATAAAATTACATTATGGAACATAAGAACCGAACATTAAAAGAAATGATGAATGTCATGTTGATAATTTTAGAAGCACTTTAGAACTTTTTAGGAGAAAACAATTTTAACTGTCAATTATATACTTAACGAAGTACCCCATAAAAAGTTAGAAAATACACCATATGAATTATAGAAAAGGTAGAAGACTTCCTATAAATACCTAAAAGTATAGAGATGTCATGCAAAGATAGCAATACCTGATCCTAAAAAGGTCAAGAAAATACCTAAAACTATGAATTGTGTATTTATCATATATGTATATAATAATAATGCATATGAATTTCTTGTACACAAGTCAGATTTTAAGGATATATATATATATATATATCCTAAAACTATTATAGAATCAAGAAATGATATATTCTTTGAAGATATGTTTCCATAGAAGAAAGCACAAGAAAATTATTAACTTAAGAAAATGATTGAGTTTAACTCAAGTGATCATTAATCAAAAAATGATGAAGTTGAGTTTAGAATAAGTAAAAGGGCAAAAACGTATTTGGTCTTGATTTTTTAACATACTTGTTAAAAAACAAACCTCGAAACTACTCTAAAGCAATGTCATGTCCAAAAGCTTCTTATTGGAAGGAGGTAGACAATATTGGAATTGAATCCATTATGAAAAATCATACATGGAAACTAATAGATCTTCCTCATAGAAGTAAACCATCAGGTTATAAGTGGATCTTCAAAATAAAGATGAAAACTAATAGCACTATTGACAAATATAAAGCTAGGCTTTTTGTTAAAGGTTATGACAATAAGAAGGTATGGGCTATTTTGACACATATTCACTTATATCAAGAATAATTTTCATATGAATGTTAATAGCCATTATAACTATTAATAAGCTTCAAATACATCAAATAGATGTAAAAGTAGCTTTATTAAATGGTGCATCAATGATAAGGTTTACAGAAATAACTCGAGGGGTTTGTTATCAATGGAAAAGAAAAGAAAGTTTGTAAACTTGCCAAATCATTATATGATTTGCAATAAACACTTAAAAAATGGCATGGAAAAATTGATAAGGATATGTTGTCAAATGAGTTCAAAACCAACTAAGTTGATAAATGAATTTATATGAAAAACACAGATAAATATTATGCCATTTTATGTTTTTATATGAGTGACATGCTAATTTTAGGTAACAATAATCACATGATCAAATCTACTAAGAAAATATTAACTAACAAGTTTGACATGAAAGACTTGGTTTTTACAAATGTCATACTAGGAATACAAATTTCTAGGATATCTGATGGACTGATATTATCTGAATCTCATTATTTTGAGAAAATTCTCAATAAATTCTCTAAATGTGATAATAACACTATCAAAAAATCAATTGATATACGTGTATATATGTTCAAGAATAGAGGTAAGGGAATAAATCAATTAAAATATTCCTAAATAATTAAAAGCATAATGTATGTTATGAACTGTACAAGGCCTGATATTGGTTACTCGATTAGTAAACTAAGTAGATTTGCAAGTAATTCAAGTATTGATCATTGAAAGACAATGAAAAGGTTACTCAAATATTTAAGGTACACCATGAACTAAGAGCTATATTATATTGGTTACCTGGCAATACTAGAATGATATAATGATGCTAATTAGATATCCGACACCAGGGATTTGAAATCTACAAATGGATGTGTCTTTACACATGGTGGAGCAATCATGTTATGAAAACCCTCCAAAAAACATGTATTACTAGATCCATAATGGAATTAGAGTTTATTATTCTTGATAAAACTGGAGAGGAAGCCAAATGGATTTAGAATTTCATAGAGGATTTTCCATTTTGACCAAAACCAGTTTCAGCTATTTGTGTCCATTATGATAGTCAGTCAATAATTGGAAAGGTACAAAGTAGTATGTATAATAGGAAGTCTAGACATATACATCGTAGACATAATTTCATTAAACACTTACTCTCAAATGTAATTATTTTCATTAGCTATATAAAGTCAAAGGAAAATATTTCAAATTTGTTAACCAAAAGTTTGTCGAGAGAGCTTGTGAATAATTCATCAAGGGGAATGAGTTTAAAGCCTTTAAAAGATGAAAAAGTGTAATGATAATAAATACCTAGTTCATTGGAGATCTTAAGATCTAGGTTCAAATGGAAAGCTAAGTCATATGACATTTTTTATAGCATTAGAAAATTATTATTTTCTGTTTATTTTTATGATGAAATAATTGTTAGTTGTAGTGTGATAAAGGGTGAGCTGAACTCTTAATGATTTTTATATCTTGGTACACCAAGTGGGGTATAGCAGAAGACTCTTAATGAAAAATCACTTATATGAGTGAGAAATATGATTATTTTTTTGAGAATTTCAATAAAGATTAAATTTTCTAATGCACTCATATATCCAAAAGTTGTTGAAGGCCAAAATAAACACAACAGTAAGAACTAAAGAAAATCTCTAGGTAGAGAACCATATGAGTACTATTGTCTTGGTTGCTTGGTTTATATAAAAAAAATTAATTGTAATGCCCTGAAAATTTAATGCAATTTTTATCTATACGATTGTCATGTACATGAAATTTAGAGATAATGTTATCTTTTATAAGGATTGTCTTTGATTCACCATCCATTTATTTCATCTATAAGTACACTAGTATAATATTTATACTTACACATTAACGCAATTACAATGCCTTACAAATTACATACATAACTGGTTTACAATACATTCATTAAATACCACCAAAACCTATCCGATATGAAAGTCAAGCAGCTTGTTAACCCTTTTATAATAATTGAGACCCTTGATAGAAGATATTTGTAAAGCTAACAAGATCATGAAAATTATTGTAAGTATTCACATCATCATGATTACTATAGTTTTACAACTATATGAACAAAACTAATATTATTAACCTTTCCATAAACACATCAATATATGTCCTTTTCAATTTAATACTTCCTCATCAATCATTGATAAACTCTTTTTTTTTTCATTAAACACATTACACTATTATCATCACTTGTACAACTACTTCTTAATTTACCATCTATTTCTGAACTCATCTCAATACAATTTTTAACTTGCTTCTTTTTATGTTCATCGAATTCATTATAATGTTTCCATATCATATTTCCTTTTCACATGATATTTAATATATACCTCAATTTCATCTCATGAGTGTATTTAGTTTATGTCATTATTTCATTTCATAATACCCTTACTTTATACCACATTTCATCTCTTAATTGCAATTTTATACCTTTTAGCTTTCCCAAGTATTTATTCCATTTTAATAAACTAATTTCATGTGTTCATCTCGACATCCATTATATCATTATTGGCTTATTAATGTCAATTTCAATTCCAATATCCATTACATCCATATGGTTTATCCATACAAATTTACAAACCGAATATGCTTATGATATGTTTCTGGCTTATATATACACACTTCCATTCTTATATACTTTAAGTTTATTCGGCTATTTTTAATATATTTTTTATCTTGAATATTTCTTAGACTCATTTATGGGCATTCTAATATTTCGGCATTTATGTCACATTATAATATTTTTCTAACTTGAACACTTTTCATATCCATTTATAGCACATTATAATATTTTGCTGACTCAATTGTTTTTCATGCCTATTTATCACACATTATAATATTTTCTCACTCAATTGTTTTCCATGCCCATTTATGACACAATATAATATTTTTCTTACTTAATTATTTTTCATGCTCATTTATGACACCTTATAATATTTTTTCACTCAATTATTTTTCATGCCCATTTATGTTACAATATAATATTTTTCCTACTCAATTATTTTTCATTCTAGATTCACTATTGTAACCAAATTAATTTTTTTACATACCAAATCTCTTTATAACGGTCAATTTAATTTCTACACATTACAATTTGTCATTGTGATTCATTTAATTTGCAAAAGATTGAGTTCCTATCATGAAATTATATTTCCTTTCATATCATTTATTCTATAACCATAACCTTAATTCATAGTCCTCATCACAATAGCCAACTGTGTAACCAACAATCTCTTAGTTTGCTTCTTTAGCCAACTAAATCCATAGTCTGTATCACTAGAGCCAACTATGTAACCAACGATCCTTTAATTGCCATCCCCGACTAACTAAGTTCATAGTTCCCATCACTAGGGTTGACTATATAACCAACAATCCCTTTGTTTCCATCATCGATCAACTAAATCCATAGTCCTCATCATTAGGTCCAACAATCCCTTAGTTTCCATTCCTGACCAGCTAAGTTGATAGTCTCCATCATTAGGGCTAACTATGTAACCATTAATCCATTACTTGCCATCCTCGAACAACTAAGTCCATAGTCCTCATCACTAGGCCTGACTATGTATCTTCATCAATTTCATTGTTATTTTGAAATTTAGACGTTGCTCTATGACGTTGCAACCATTGATAATTTTTTTAGTGGATATCTGTCGTTGCAGTAGTTTGCAATTATATCAATTTCAATTATATGCTAGATACCACCGTTACAGTCAATTACAATTATATGCCAGATATCGTTGTTTTGGTTTGTTATGATTATCTACCAGCTACTGTCGTTGTGGTTTATTACAATTATCTATTGATTACTGTCATTATAGTTTATTATAATTCATATGTAACCTTTTACCACCTTTACGATCAGTTACAAACCTTATATAATTTTCTGGCTACAAACAACACAATTTAATATTCATTGAAAATCTAACTACCAAAAAATTTTATTTAAATAATTAAACAAAAAGAGTAAGGGAGGACAATACCTTACCTTAACTCCTGATATCCAAACTCTTAAGAAGTCTAGTCCCATCCTGGACACTTCTCTTATAACTTTCTAATGACACCAATTTGTATCATACCATAATTTAAAATTCAATCATAATCATATCTATACAATAAATCCTAAAATTTCAATTACTATCCATACATATCTCAAAGATCCTTTTTGTAGTATAGTTCACAAGTAATTATCCATATCATCATATTTTAAATTCATATACTGGACTTTTATACTCTTAAATCTCATTTTCATGTTTAATAAATTCCAACCCAATAGTTAATATTCACATCCTCCTACTCCAATCACACCTAATATCAAACATGTCCAATATCATAACAACATATATAATATTTCATTGTCCATGTCCCAATTATTTTCCACTCTCCTATTTCATCCATTTTAATATTTCTCACACTATTTTTCCAAAATCACAATTTAGTTCCATCACTTCTTTACACACTTAAATTTCCTAAATTTCACAACATACTAACCTATATTAAATCCCAAGTTCCATTCTTACCCATCCATTCTAAAACATTAACTTAATCCATTTACATGTTATATTACAACTCACACAACATTTTCTTATCACAAATCATCTACTCCATCATCTTAGATTTAATCTTCATCAAATAATATTCCATCTAATATTTTACATTCACTCCAACACACTAACAACCTCACAATCCAACAATTTTCAAAATCAATCCTTAAATAAATCCAATACTTTTAAGAATCTAGCTAGTATTCAAAATTATATTCTAAACTTGTTTCTTTACATGCCACTCACACAAAACACATTCTAATTGTCACCTTTACATATCATTTCAACACTTCTCACTATTTTTATAATATGTAAATCATTTGTTTAAAATACCTATAACATAATTTATAGAATAAATACCAAACACTTGATTCAAAATACATTTTTCACATGTTTATTTCATACTAACACACAATTTCACCAATTTCCCATTAAAATCTCATTTTCTCCCACACATGTACCGTGGCTGACCCTAAAACTCATTACCATCTCTTGATGTTTCTTCAATTTTTACTAATTTCTAGTCTAGCTAACATATATTCCATATCACAATAATAATTTTTAAATAAAAAACATCTTCCCCCAAATTCCACTCAAGAACTCTAACTTGAAAAGTTAAGGTTTTCACTAAAATCGCCGCAAAACTCAAAACAACAAGAATAATTTAGTGAAGAACACATTACCAAGTTGAGTTGCACTTAATTTGTGGTCCCTCTTACAAGCTCCTTCAATTCCTTCTCTTTCTCTTCTTCCCTATTCAAATTCCTTGCTTTCTCTCTCTAAAAACTTTATCTCTTGGTTTTCCCCATTTGTAAACAAGTTGGTGTATAGTTTTTCATCACAAATCTTTCCCAAATTTATTTCTAAATCAAATCTCTATCAACAATTGAAGAAATAAAAGAAGAAGGAGAAGAACAAGAATAAGATGAAAAAGAATTGAAACTCCCCCCCTTTCTTGCAGCTGAAATAGTTGGTTCTTTTCCAAGAAAAAAAAGAAGGGGATGTTTGAACAATATTACCAAATTATCATTAATGAGTCAATGTGTTATTTTCTGTATTTTTTTTATTCAACCATTAGCACTCTCGTATAGCCTTCCTGAACTTCAATTGATTTTACATTTTAACCCTAGATAGATGAATATGTCAGGGACTTCTTGTAAAATTTCAGCTTGATCCGATTGTCAAATTATGAGTTATGCTTGATATCGTAAAACTGGATAACGGGTAGTTTTACATAAAAATCCGGATTTATGTACTACTTATCTACTTAAATCATCAAGATTTTCAACTAATTCATTGGGAATTTCATCTTTATTCATAATAGAATTTCCCCCCTAGATTTCCTCCCTTTTCAGTTAAAAACTACATAATTGTACACGAGGCTGATACTGGTAGTTAACGTTATTCGCTTGTAAAATCATACATTAATTTATTTGGATTTCCCTTGTATTTTTCTAAATATTTTAACCTCAAAGTTACAAAAATTCTTCCTTTAACATAATTATTTTACTCGGTCAGAAAGTTTACACAATTTATTACTAGTCAACATTTTGCGTACCAATTTTATTACTTTATATCATCCAAGATTTAAGATAATTCACTAGGGATGTCTATCCTAAATCACAATAATTTTTGCACTTAATTTACCATTTTTCAATTGAGGATTGCCTGATTAACACTAGTTTAATGATTTTTGGACCGGGGGTTTACATTAATATTTTAAGATACCATGTTCACTATTTAGCCAAGTAAATCAGATAATATTTTACTAAAAAAAGTTTAAAGCCAAAAGCTACATATCCTGATGTAGCTAGTAATCTATCAAATTCATATCTCTTAACAAATCTTCTAGTCATTTTAAAACTGATGAGACAATTTCAATTTATGTGAGGGGTTGTTGAAAATTTATTTAACTAACATGATTTAAACAAATTATGGGCGAGTAAAAAAGTAATCTCAAATAACCCTTGATTTTTCTACTCAAAGAACTCTTGATTTTTCTAGATTTAATTCTTGATTTATAGTGGCTAATGAAAGGTTGATAATGGTGATGATTAGTTCTTATTAATTCTTCAACCTTTTATCTTTCAAAATTCATTGTAGGAAGAGGGGTGGATAAAGAGTTTTTAACTTGATTTTTAAATTATTTTTTTGACATTCTTTCTCACATTTGTTTTTAGTATTTTCATTCTCTTTTATGCTTTGATTTTTTCTCTCAAATCTAGAGCTTAGGTTCCTATTTTGTTGAAAGTTATTTGACTTCTTTTATTTTGGTTCAAAGACCTTATTTAAAAGTGGATTTAAACTAAGATGGTGGTGTTGGAATCTTAGAAGACATATTGTAAATATCTTAGTTGCACGAGTGAGGAGCAATAAAGTTTTAAGGATAAATGATTCATCATTGACAACAACAAAAGTTTTATTCATTTAAAGCGCTTCAACAAGTAAGTACCAATCATTATTTTAAGCATTGTTATTTTTATTATTAGGATGCATGCTAGGACTTTGATTTTATATCATTTGCAAGTTTGAATATATTCTTAGTATGCATGCTAATATTCTTTTATTTATGTTAAAAGCATATTTGCTTTTAGTTTTAATTTTGCATGTTTATAGATTTAAACATGTATGTACTCTAGGCTTTTCTTGAATATATTTTTTTATATTTTGTATGTTCTTGTTATGATAAACTAAATATTTGTTTTCACTGGTTTAGTATTACTTTGAAATAGATATATATTACCGATTAGTTCTTTTGTAAGATTTGTAAACTTTTTGAAGGATTTGATTGAAATTTGTGTAGAAAAACTCATTGTCTCTCATTTTATTTTTATTTTTGTGTTGGTATAAGAAAACTAGTCCTCTCTTCATAATTGGCTCTTCTTTTTTTAGGTCGTTTTCCTCCATTTGTTTTATCTTTTCTTATAAGAGAGCCTCTTTCTCTACATATCCTTCTTATCTTATTAGAGGTTAAAGACTTTCCTTTAGATTTAGTTCTCTTGAGGGTTTTAATTATATTTATTTTTCAATATTTTTTATTTTCTTGGTTGCTAATTGTTTTTGAAAAAGAGTTTTAAATATATGGATGTTATTTATTTAGAGTTTGTTTATGTGATTTTGATAGTTTTGAAGGTGAGGAAAGCTAGTGATTTATGCTTAGCAAGTTTAGAGTTTTTTTTGAGGATTTTTTTTACTATAGTCCTCATGTTGCCACTAAATTTGAAACTCTATTCTTTTTTATAAGGATAAGACAATTGTTTATAAGTTAGTATTTTAAGTTTGAGTAGTTGTAACTTCTAGATTGTTCCTTTGTTTTTTTTACTATGCTTTCTACTTTGATTGTATTTGATTCCTCTTCTCAATGATTTTTCATAACTTATTTCCATTTAAATAAAATAAAAAGTGCACGTTAATGATTTAAAAAAAGTGGAGCTATATTTTTTTAATCTTGAATTTAATTCAATATAAAAAAACTAAGAGGAATGCATTCTTCCAATTAAAGATAAAAAAAAAACAGCAGAAAAAATTATTTACACATTTTGTGTAAATCTACCCAAAAGTAATCTACTCCCATTAATTCAACTTCTATCCAACTCAATGCAAATGATTATGAACACTAAATAACCTCACTATGTTATGGGCCGGAAAAGAAAAAGGAGAAGTATTCTTTAACCAGGCCCAAACGCCTCTCGATATTACCTCCAAACCCAACCCAAATAACCTCACTATAAAATCCCTACACACGTAAATCCCTAATTTCTTTTGTCACAGCACAACCAAAGCCACACCCACAGTGTTTGAAGCTCGCGGCGAGAGCTAACAGTGGATCCAAAATGAAGGTTTGAATCTAACAAACAAAACCCAGTTTTCATTCATCAGATCTCTTTCGATTATTTTCATTTTCGTAAGTTTCAGCTATTTTGGTTAAGAAAACGATATTTTTTTTGTTTGAAGAAAATCTTTATGTTCTTTGCAGTTTAACATTGCAAATCCAACAACTGGGTGCCAAAAGAAGCTTGAGATCGATGATGATCAGAAGCTGTAAGCTTTTTCCCATTTGCCTTTTCTGTTTTTCTGCTTGGTTGCCTAGAAAATTTAGAAACGAAATGCTAGAGAGTAGTTTTACTTTGGTTCAATTTTGATTGAGCAAGTAGTAAATTTTCTGGCTTGTGTTGACTGTTAATAAAAATGGGTTTTTTTTCTTTTTGATAAATTTGATTTGTTTGTTTGTTGTTTTTCAATATTTTTAATACCCTTTTAAAATCCTCGGTATAAAAAAATTCGATACTTTCTATTTTTTTTATGATTGAAATTTGTATCGATTGCTTAAAATTAATAAAGAAAACAACCCATTGTCCTTTGTTGTTTATCGTCCTATGAAAAGTTATCAAGGTTTTTGTTAATGTGAAATTTGGATACAGGCGAGCTTTTTTTGACAAGAGGATCTCACAGGAGGTCAGTGGAGATTCCCTTGGTGAGGTATGATCCTACAGCCCTTATACTGCATTTGTTATGATGGGTTTGGTCAGTGGTATGTTTAGCTTACCTATGATTTAATGTTTGATAGGAGTTCAATGGATATGTGTTCAAAATCATGGGAGGCTGTGACAAGCAAGGATTTCCAATGAAGCAGGGAGTTCTGACTCCTGGTCGTGTTCGTTTGTTGCTTCACAGAGGTGGGTAGATTGTGGGGTTTCTGTTTTTGTATAATCTAGCAAACTAAGAATAATGTAATTGGCTGGTCAGGTGTGGAATAATACTTTGAATTAAGTTTTTTTTTAAAAAATTAATTGTAGAATTGAATGTGTTTTGCATCTTTTGTTGTTTGAGCAGGCACCCCTTGCTTCCGTGGATATGGAAGGCGCAATGGAGAACGCAGGAGAAAGTCTGTTCGTGGATGCATTGTTAGTCAAGACCTCTCTGTTCTGAACTTGGTTATTGTGAAGAAGGGTGATAATGATCTACCTGGTTTGACTGACACTGAGAAACCCAGGATGAGGGGTCCAAAGAGGGCATCCAAAATCAGGAAGCTTTTTAACCTCTCTAAGGAGGATGATGTTCGCAAATATGTGAACACATACCGCAGGACCTTCACAACAAAATCTGGTAGCGGTTCTAAGACTCTTTTACTTGTATTTTATTTGATTTGCATGACTATACATAGGGAAGTGCTGATGCATGTATTTGCATGTTTAGCAGTCTTTCTATTTGAAATATTGCAGCTGTTGAAACATTAGAACTGTTTTGCATAACGATTTCCTTCTAGCAAAGTTTGTTTTTCTTTATCTTTTTTGCCTTGAATAAATGAAGGTGGCAGGACTGCAATGCATGATAGTTTGGTTTCATCAAATCATGTAGCCTGGAGCCAGTAATGTAATGGATTAAACTGTTCGTTTGCAAACAGAGATAAATAGAATGTATAGTGGCAAAACAAATCCCTTGATATATTTAAAAGTATAAATTCTCCATTCACAATGATAAGAACAAGTATATAAGAATTTAACAATCTTTGGGTGATGTGGTCATCGGGTTAGGGCAGGGTTGTTAGGAGAAGCGTTGTAGATGGCTGTTATATTTAGTTCCAAATCATACACAATAATGAGTGCCTTTTTTTTTGGTCCGCAGGGAAGAAAGTCAGTAAAGCTCCAAAGATACAAAGGCTTGTAACTCCATTGACTCTCCAAAGGAAGCGAGCCAGGATTTCAGACAAAAAGAAGAGAATTGCAAAGGCCAAGTCAGAAGCAGCTGAGTACCAGAAACTGCTTGCTACTCGGTTGAAGGAGCAGCGTGAGCGCCGTAGTGAGAGCTTAGCAAAAAAGAGATCCAGGCTCTCAATTGCTTCCAAGCCATCTGTTGCTGCATAGAGTGGTGATAGTTTTGGTGAGGATTCACCATTTCCTTTTTGGTAGTGTAATAATATCATGTTTTTGCAATTTCAGTGCTGTAATACTTCTTAAGATGAGATTTGTTTTGTTATTTGATGCTTGTTATGAGCTTTGTTTTAGCACTTGAACGCTTTAATTTATAGTTTATTACCTTGTGAAGGTGATTATGGTATGGGAAATGTTACACCTCTTTGAAATGGCAGTGCTCCAATTCTCAACAGTTTGGGTTGGCTAAATATGGTATTTTTTTCTGGTAACAACCATCCCATGCACAAAGGGGTTATGGGCCTCGATTCTAAGTTGGTTTTGGCATGGAATTGACTCTTTTTGTTACCAATATTTCCAATTTTTTTCCTAAAAATCTCTACAAGTATGATGATATTTCTGTCAACTACATTTCTATTACCCGCACCTCACTCCAGGCGCTTGAGAAGGCTCAAATTGAGGAGTTGGCTAAAGACCAAGCCACCCAGTCTACAGCCCATTTCGACAATGGAAAACTCAAAATCCACCGTCCGCATCTCACAGTGTCATTGTTACAATTTCCTCGAAAAGTTTTTTGAAATAAAAGTATCACTGTTACAATTTCCTCGAAAGGTTTTTTGAAATAAAAAATAAATAATTCCCTCCCAAGAAAGAAGTCGAAAAGAGAGAAGAAATCCGTAACTCCCCCTTGCTTTTCACATCTTCTTTGTTTTTCAGTCACAAATTACTTCGCCGCTTCAGGGTTCAAGAAACTAACAGAAATAACAGAAAAAAGATGCTTCTACGGGCTGTGAAACCAGCCACTACAACAGCCCCAATCACCCCTCTAGAAAAGATAAAGATCCTACCACCTTTACCACCTCCAGATGATGACGAAGCAGCATCTTCGAACCACCCATCTCTTGCTGCTAACGAAGGTAACGCATATAGTTGTTGCTTAAGTGGTTGCTGCCACTTTGCATGTCATTATTGTATTAGTGAAAATGAAAAGAAAAGGAAAGGAAGACAGGACAAGAGAGAGAAAGAAAAATAATTTGTGACTTGAATTGTACTATATGCCTATGCCAATCATTTGCTATTGTTTTTATGATGATAGTTTTTCTTTCTTTGTTAGTTTCTTGAACAAGAATCTTGATTGTAAAAGAAGATGTCAAGTTCTTTGGTTGTCTGCAACTTTTTCTTTCTTTGTTTCTTTCTCTGCATGTACATGTCAGACTATCAAAGCCATAGTTATGTTTGTGTTAAAGCTGATGATGAGAGAATCAAGTGAGAATTCATTTAGATAATGAATTCAGTTTTGTGGTTAGAATAGAAGCACGACTATGGTTACTAGTCATGTTTCAATATCATTAGTATATTTGATTTGTGTTACAGAGGAGGAGCAGTTAGTTATTAAACTTATTTACTATGATTAAGTATATTGAAGTTAGTGCTATAATAAATAATCATAAAAATCAGAAATATTATAAATCTAATGTAAGTATTGAAGAGTATAATATTAATTAAGTACTTTGAAGATTGTAAAAGACATTCTGTAATGTTTAAATATATTGTATAGATTTTGATAATGAAAGGTGTGAGAATACCATTATTTAGTGTATTGTATTCCATTAAATCGTGTGAGTAACCCCTCATCTGTCATTCTGTTATTGTTATTCCAACAAATTTGGTATTAAAGCTTGAGAGTAGATATGGTTTCCAGTAATAACAATGCTCAGTTTCATATTCCCCGTCTTCCAAAACAAAATTATAATATATGGTGTATTCAATACACTGAACCAGAATCAACAAGAGAAGAGGCAACAATGAGCAATGCAGAAAGACAAACGTTGAGAGAATCAAGGAAGAAGGATAATAAGGCTTTATTCATGATTTATCAAGGACTTGATGAAGCAACTCTTGAGATGATGACACCAGCAAAGACATTAAAGGAAGCATGAGAAATGCTTAACAAGACTTATAGTGGAGTTGAAAAGACTAAAAGGATACGATTGCAAGTATTGAGAGGAGACTTTGAGAAGTTGAATAAAGAAAGTAATGGAGGAGACTTTGAGAAGTTGAATAAAGAAAGTAATGAGATAATTTTAGATTACTTCACAAATGTAATCTCTTTAGTGCACCAGATGAGAAGGAATGGTGAAAATATTGATGATGTTTGTGTGATGGAGAAAATTCCAAGGTCTCTGGATTCAAAGTTTGATCATGTGGTTGTAGAAATTGAAGAATCAAAGGATTTAGAAGATCTGACAATAGAAGAATTAATGGGATCTCTGCAAGCTCATGGGCAAAAAATTGATAAAAGAGAAAAAGAAAGATTTCTTGAACAAGCATTGCAATCAAGTTAACTGTGAAGAATGTTAGTGAATCTGACAGAGAAGCATTTCAAAGAGGAAGGTTCTTTCATAGAAGAGGAAGAGGAGGAATATCATTCAAAAATCAAGAATCTCATGGCGCAAGAAATCAAAATTTTAATTTTAAAGGCCGTGGTAGAAGCAGGGGAAGAGGTCGTGGAGGATAGTCAATGAAAACATACAATGTTATAATTGTAAAGAGTTTGGTCATTTTGCTTCAGATTATTCACAATACAAATTTGAAAACAAGAATGTTAACTTTGCTGTAAAAGAAACTAATTCTGAAGAACCTGTGTTATTGTTGGCATGTGGAAACTTTGATGGCAACAACTCCAGCACCTGGTATCTAGATACAGGAGCATCAAATCATATGTGTGGTATGAACTTTGATGGCAGCAACTCCAAACTTACATACAAACTTTTACCATTAAACAAACCAAAGTTTTATGCAACTTTTGATATCATAATTAAAGTTCATAATATAAATCAACAACTTAATACAAGAGTTAATACAAATATTGTAATTGTATAGCACTAACTAGACATAATGGAATAATATTCATTACAATAAAAGAGCAGATTCTGAAGTCCAAAAAAAGAGACTTACTAGCAAAACTATACACTTGAAAATGATAAATAATGAGAGGGTGAGTTCAACAACTCAATGAGTAGATAACGTTCAATATATACATACGAGGTAATAAGGCAAAGAGAAACATATAGAAATTTAACTTTGGCCTTTTATAAGAAAGTTTCACAAATAGACCATAACAAGAAATATCATAAGGTAAGGTTTATTAGAAAATCAAAATGCAATGAGCATGTGGCTTTAGACTGTGTGATAATCAGTCCACACAGGTTGGTGACTCCTCCGACCAACTAGGGTTCAGATATAATGTGCAAAAAGACTAACATTAACTTGTTAGCATGGGTATTCTGACTGTCATATCGAAGGTCATATCATAATCAAACAAACATAATCATATATCAAGGTTCAACTCATGACATTAATTAAATAAGGAGTTATCAATTCAGAAGTGCATAATGACTCATATCAAATATTCAATTTCAATAAGTGATCATGTTTAATAATAAATAAGGAATAAATAACAATATAAGGATTACCAAGAAGTATGATCAATTTCATATTAAAAATTTAAGTATTTATATCGATCCTCTAGGATATGAGAAATTATCCACTCACTTGACTCAAAAGCGGAAAGAACACAAAAATAGATATCCAAGGAAATCTTATCGATGTCCCGCGGATAAAATATTATGATTATTTGAATATCAAATGAAACATACTAAAAAATGACTCCAAAAAAATATTCAATCTATTTAATAGACTTAACTTAAGTCTAACTCATAAACCTATATGTTTAGAAACCAAACTGGTATTGTTTTTCCCCAAAAACCCTAAAATCAAACGGTTTCTCGACATCTAATTTCAAAAAAAAAAAATTTATAAAACTTGATAATAATTCACCAATAAACCTCAATTATTCATTAAAACCAATATGAAAAACTAAAATTATAGCTAGGGACTAATCTAGATTTTTCTTAGAATTTAAGGGGTTAAATTGTAATTTTGTCAAATTAGAGAACCAAACTGAAAATGTTATAAATTCATAACTATACTAAAATTGTACCCATAATCCATCCTCAATTATTTCCAGAATCTCGAATTATGCTCTAAGGACCAAAATGTAATTTTTTCAAAGTTCAAGGACTAAATTATAAATTTCTAATATTGAGGGACCAAAATGAAATCTCATCATCTTCAACCTCAAGATCTTACCGTCCAGATTTTAGAAAGGGTTTTTTCACAATTTATCAATATTCTTACATCCAATACATCAATTCAACCAATTAATCTCAAAATCATTATCCATAATAAAATCATCTAAAATTCCAACCAATTAAACCATTATCCATAACAATTAACCCATAATATTCCAATCAACTCATCATAAAACAAAATCTTCAAAACTCTAATATTCAACAAATTCAAAATCTTAACTAATAACAACCCTTATACACATTAAAGTATAAATCTTATATTTTAAACTTATTTTCTTTAACTCTCTTCTCTTTCCTTTATCTTTCCCTTTTTTCTCTTCTTCTTTCTTCTTTGACTTACAGTCTTTTCTCTTCTGTTTTCTATTTTTTTTTTCTCATCCTATTTATATTTACCAAGTCTTTGTTCAATTACTAAAATGTCCTTTATTTATGTATACCTAAAACTTACTCTTACAAGGGTATTGTTGTTATTTTCTATCAAATCTTTCTTTCTTTATTTCAAAATATTACAAGGATTTTGCTGGAAGAATTCAAAAAAAATTTGGAATGTTTGGTTGGAAAATTATTACGCCTTTTGTCACGACCCGATTCCCGGATCCATAACCGGCACATAGGCAAGGTTCCCCTCCAAGGTTCCATACCTATGCGAATCCAAACTTACATACAAACTTATCCTTCAAATAACTCAATCAGAGTTCAACGTAGCAGTAACAACAAAGCTAACTTCATAATATAACTTAATTGTCTTAATACGAGAGTTAATACAATTTTATAGTTGTGGAGCACTAACTAGACATAAAGAAAAAGTACAAATTACGACCAAAAGAGCAGGTTCTGAAAGTCCAATAAAATAACCTGCTAACAAGCTAAAAGCTTGAAAAGATAAATAATAAAAGGGTGAGTTCAAGAACTCAGTAAGTAGATAACGTTCAATACACACACACGAGGTAATATAACAAGGATGGACACACACACACACACACACACACACAATTATGGCTCTAGGTTCTTATAGGAGGGTTTCTCAAATAGGTCATAACAAGAATATCATAAGGTAAAGTTCGTCAGAAAATCAAAATGCAATGAGCATTAGGCTCCGTACTATGAGATTATCAGTCCACACCCTCTTAGCATATGTATTCTGACTGGCATACTATAGGTTCATAATCATAATCAAATAGACATATTCATATCTCAAAGCTCAACCCATGACATCAATCAAATGAGGAGCTATCAATTTAGAAGTTAATTCAAAATATATATTGGTTAATATCAAGAATTCAGATTCAACAATTGATCATGCTTTATCGTAACACGGATAATAATATATATATATATATATATATATATATATATATATATATATATATATATATATATTATCAAGAAGCATGATTCAATTCATATTAACAACTCAAATATTTATAATATTTCTCATGCATATGGAAAATTATCCACTCATCTAACTCGAAAGCAAACAAAACTCAAAAGCAGATACCAAAGGAAATCCTACTAATGTCTCGCCGGTAGAATATCAAGATTATCTGAATACAAATGAGACATATTCAAAAATGACTCGAAAGAACATACAACCTATTTAATACACTTAACTAAGGGTCTATTCTATAACCCTATATGTTTTTAAACTAAACTAGTAATTTTTCCAAAAAACCAAAAAATTAAACGGTTTTCCCGAAATCTAATCCATAATAAAACAAATAATAAGACTTGATAATAATTCACTAAATAACCATCAAGTATTAATCAAACCAATCTGAAAAAAAAAAAACTAATATTACGGCTAGGGATCAATCTAGAATTTATCATATTTTAAAGGTCAAATTGTAACTTTGTGACCATACTAAAAATATCATAAATTCATGACTATAGTGGAATTATATCCATAATTCATCCTCAGTTCTGTTCAGAATCTCAAATTATGCTCTAGGGACCATTCTGGAATTTTTCCAAATTTTTAGGATCAAATTGTAATTTTTGTCAAATGGAAGGACCAAATTGAAAGTTTTATAAACTCATAACTATACTGGAATTCTGCCCATAATTCATCTTTAATTCTATCCAGAATCTTGGATTATGTTCCAGGGACCAATATGTATTTTTTTGAAGTTTGGGGACTAAATTGTAATTTTCACAAATTGAGGGACCAAACTTAATTTTCATCATCTTCAACCTCAAACCCCAGAAGTTCCACAGATTACCTACTGTTATCTCCTGATTTCTAACACAAATTCACCATTTAAACAAAATCATAACTCAAAATCATCATCTTTACCTACAATTTTTCATAATCAACTAAATAACTAATTACCCATAACAATCAAATCAATTCATCAATTAACCCAAAACACAATCTTCAAAACCCTAACATTCAACAAAACAGAAATTTAAAGCTAAGAGAACACATTTATACATTTGAAAACCTAAATCTTACATTTTAATCTTATTTCTCCAACTCTCTTCTCTTTCATTTATCTCTCTCTTTTCTCTTCTTCTTCTTTCCCTCTCACGGTTTTCTCTCTAAGAACACAACTTTTTTTTTCTATTTATATTTATCAACTCTTTGTTCAATTACTACAATGCCCCTCATTTATTTATACCCGCTTTTAAGCCTCAAAAGGCTTTGTTGCTTTTTCCTACTCATTTTTTTCAAAACATCACAATTTAGTGGTGAATGAAAAGTTAATGAAAGATAAAGAAAAGAAGATGGATATTACTTTTTATAGAAGTTTAGTTGGGAATATATTGTACTTGATAGTTATAAGGCCTAATGTAATGTTTGCAGCAAGTTCGCTTTCTGGATTCATGAATTCTCCAAGTCACTTTCATCCTAGAGCTACTGAAAAGGTGTTAGATACAAGACACTATCGAGTATGGAATTAGATTTGACAGAATTTGTCAGTTGAAAATAATTGGACTTTGTGACAGTGATTGAGATGGATATGTTGATGATATAAAAAGTACTTCATGCTATATTTTTTTTGTCTTAGTTAAGGTGTGTTTGCTTGGTGTTTGAAAAAACAACATTTAATGGCTCAATTATCTGGTGAAGTTGAATATGTTGTAGTTAGTTTAGTTACTCAACAAGCTATTTGGTTGAGAAGAATTATAAAAGATATGGTTAAAAAGCAAGAAGAGCCAACAACATTAACAATGTGATAATAAATCAGCTACAACAATGGCAAGGAATTCAGTTTTTCACAGTAGAACCAAACACATTGCACTTGAACATCATTTCATTCATAAAGCAAATTAAGGAAGAGTGGTTAATATAGATTTCTGCAAATCAGAAGAGTAGGTGGCTGATATCTTTACAAAAACATTGTCAAAGGATAAATTTCAAAAGCTGAAAAATATACTAGGAGTTCAAGTTTAGCATATTAAGGTGGAGAATATTAAAGTTAATATGCTGTAACTAGTAAGTTACTGTGACAACTATTTAACTTTTACTTTAGTTCGTTAATTTATGTTAGAAAGAAAGTAATTATAGTTAGATTAAAAGGTGAAAGAAAGTAATTATAATTAGATTAAAAAGTGATTAAGATGAAAAAGTGTAAGGCTAAGATATGTTGGTTTTTTGTATATATATCTGAAAGTTCTGGAGATGTATGAGAGAAAAAAGAAAGAAAAGTGTGATAAGTTTTTACGGTGTATATCTCCTCTTGTTCATGCTATTCAGCAGAAAATTACAGACTTGTTTTCTCCCTTAGAACCTGCATTTTGATGTTGTTTTAACCACACACAAGCTAATACCACATCTCACTCTGGTGCTTGAGAAGGCTCAAATTCTGGAGTTGCTCAAAGAGAAACCACACGGCCTGCAGCCCATTTGCCCTTCTATGTGCTCCAAAAGGGCCCTATCGACAATGAAAAACTCAAAATCCACACCGTATCACTATACCAATTTTCTTGTAAAGTTTTTTGAAAAACAAAAGTAAACCCTCCCGAGAAGTTGAGAAGGGAGAAGAAATCCATAAATCGCACTTGCTTTTCACATTTCCTTTTCTTTTTCCTTTTTGTAGCCACGAAGTACTTTGCTGCTTCAGGGTTCAAGAAACTAACAGAAATAACAGAAAAGATGCCTCTTCAGGCTATGAAACCCTCCACTACAGCCTCCCCAATCATCCCTCTGGAAAAGATCCAACCAGCTTTACCACCTCCAAATGATGATGGAGCTGCACCTCAGAATCTTCCTTCTAATGAAGGTACACATAGTTGCTGCCGGTTTGCATGCCATTATGGTATAGTGAAAATGAAAAGAAAAGGAAAGAAAGATAGAGTGAAAAAGAAACACAATTTGGGAATTGTGACTTGAATTGTATTATATTCCAATGATTTGCTATTGTTCCTGTTATTGTTTTTATGATCAGAGTTTCTTCTTTCTTCTGGTTATCTTGGTATCGTTTCTTGAGCAAGAATCTTGAATCTTGATTGTGAGAGCCTTGTTTTCCAATTTCAGTTTTGTGGTTAGAATAGGAACATGCATAAGTTTAGTATTTATGCTTTGGCATCAATACCATGTTGTGTTTGGGTTATTGTAAATTTGTCTCAAATTGGGGCTTATCACATTCATAACAAAGGAGCTGAATGGTGGTGCAATTGTAGGAACGGGAAGTATAGACTTTGAAGAAGAAGGTGGTCAAGGGAGATTTGATGGAAATGTTGCTTAGGGAATGGAAAAGAATACATGGCGGAAGTTGAGAGGGAGAAGATGGAAAGACACTAAGTGGAAGAAGTGAGAAATGAAGGTGAGGAGCGTCAAGACGTGCGATTTAAGGTCTTTGTTGGAGAGTTAGATAATTATGCTACTGAGGAGGATCTCGGGAAGGATTTTGATAAGGTGGGGGTGGTGACAAAAGTGAGACTAAGTCAGGACCCCGAATCCCATTGGAGGGTTGCTTTCCTGACGTTTGCAACTGTTAAGCAGGCCAATTATGCTATCTATGAAATCTCAGATCCAGTGGTATGGTTCTTTTCTTTATTTTATTGTGTTTTCATTTAACTTGTTCAATGTGTTTGTTTATAAAAATTGTGAATCCAAAATGGTATTAGATGCTGATTTGATGCTTTGTAGAGTATATAAAGTTGCTATCTTCGTGTTTTCAGGCTGCCACTTCTTGTTCTGCCACATAGATTGAGAAGCAATTTTCAAGCCATATTTCTTGTACTAGTAGTTGGGATATTTTCCTGTTCATCTCTAGCTACTTTATGGTAGTGTTTGGTATACTGGGCAGTATTGATGGATCGTTCTTTTCAGGCGAATATGTGGTCAGAGTTAGCAGAACCGCGAGCGAGAATTCTTTCAGCAGGTATTGCTCAAGGCAGTTGTTCTGTCACACAGGAATTGGCCGGGAATGCAAAGTTCCAAAGGATTCTCATCGCTCTCACTCAGATGCTCCTTGCGCTACAGATCGTAGTAAGATAAGGGATCCAGGTTGTATGCCATATAATTGTGGTCCTAGAGAATCATTTAGCCCTAGAAATAGAAATGCAGCACCCCATAGAGTTGGAAGGCAAAGGCAGAAGAGGTTCGCACCAATATATCCGAGGAGAATTTGATTGTTGTTATATCTCTATACAACAGTGCAAGACCTCTGCTCAGTTCATATAGCTCTCTGCTTGGATTATAGGCTTATGTCTATGTTTTTTTTTTTTTTTTTTCTCTGTGCTTGTTTTAGATTGTCTGATACATTTTCCATGGACATGTCCCTCGGTAATAGGAGACTAGATTGCTGGACACGAGAAATTGTGCCGTGCATGATTAGACTAGTTTGGTGACATATTGACATAGCCGAACCAGAATTTCTGATAGGGTTCTAAAACCAGAATTGTAATCCTTTACGGAGAGGCAGACATTTAGAGAATAAACTATTCAGTAATAAAACACGGTTAGATCCTTTAATTATGTCTGAGACAGAATCCCTCAACATATACGAGAAAAAAAACTGAAATTAAGGTTGAAAACCCGAAATTAAACAGGAGAGTAAAATAACTAAATCAAATCCTATCTTCTGGGCTTTTTTTAAAGGTTTTCTCGATGTGAGCCGACGAAGAGGGCTGGCCCCCATACCTGTGAAATCTCGGCAAAATTTGAGTGTGATCTAATTGTTCAAAACCCCAACATCACATATTGACAGGATTTATCCCATTGGTCTTGTTTCTTTCTACTTGAAAATTTGGATCAGTGTGTGCCGGTGTGCAAACAACTGAAATATTATGCAAAAATGAACTCCTTGGGACTTGGATTATTGGTCTCTACATCATGTTAATGATTCATTTATAAATACAACAATAGAACGCTTGATAGATCATTCTTCTGAAAACTGCGATGAGCATTTTGGCTGCCTGCTTGTCACAGCCAAAATTGTCCTGCAACAACAGAACACTCAGTAGAGACTACCAACCTATTGCTTTGATTCAGTAGACCTAACAATGGTGAGAAGCATGTCTTGAACAATTTATTATGTATTTTCAGTGCAAGTAAAAGGAAGAGTGCTTAGGCCAAAACCAAGCAAAAGAGAGCACTGCGTTTCCACAGCTACTTCCACTGTTCCACCACTCCATGCAACAACCTTTTTCTCTGTCAAGTCTAACGTGCATAGAAAAACGTTGTTGTGTATCTGGCTCGACCCATTAGCGTTTATCTGTGACAACAAAGGAACGTCCTCATTGAAAAGCTAAAAACGAACAGTCCAAATCTGTCTCTGTGAAAAAGTTGACAAGCTTCACGATCATGCACCATCAATTTTCAGCAACTTTTGTTTCCCTTCAAGAAACAAGTTAAAAAGAAAAGGAAATATCAAAACCTCATTTCTCTTTAATTCTCTGTATTTGTTTCAGTTACAAAGCATAACTTTGCAGCTTCTTCAGAGTTCAAGAAACTAACAGAAGTAACAGAGAAAAATGCCTTCACGTGCAGTGAAACAATTCTCTACTGGACCCGCCGACACCCGTCCCAAAAAGATCCAACCACCTCCACCTCCAAATGATGGAGCAGCACCTCCGAACAATCTTTCTCTACCTTCTAATGATGGTAACATATATAGTTTCTCAATGAGCACTGCTAGTTTGCTTGCCATTATTATATAGTGAAACCAGAGAACTCAATTTACGCATTGTGGCTTGAATTATGCTATATGTCAATCATTTTCTTTTGTTTCTGCGATAGGACTTCCTTCCTTTCTTTTTCTTTTTGTGTAGTTTCTTGAACAAGAATCTTGAATCTTGATTGTAAAGGAACATGTCAAGTTCTTCGATATTCTGCAAGTTTTCTTTTACTTTCCTTCTGTGCATGTCTAGACTAATTATGTTTGTGTTAAAGTTGATGGCGAGAGAATTGATTGAGAATCCATGTAGGTTAAGACTAACGAGGAAAGAGTTGTTTTCCAATTTCATTTTTGTGGTTAGAACAGAAACATGGATATGGTTAGTGTTTCTACTTTGACATTCTATCGGTGTAACAGAGGAAGTTAAGAGGGAGAATATGGAAAGACATGAAGTGGAAGAAGTGAGCAATGAAGTTGAGGAGCGTCAAGATCTGCGATTTAAGGTCTTTGTTGGAGGGTTAGATAAATATGCTAAGGAGGAGGATCTCAGGAAGGTTTTTGGTGGGGTGGAGGAGGTGACTAAAGTGAGACTAAGTTGGGACTCCGAATCCAAAAAGAGGGTTGCTTTCTTGACGTTTGCAACTGTTGAGCTGGCCCGTCGTGCTATCTGTGAAATTTCAGATCCAGTGGTATGGTTCTCTTCTATTTTTTATTGCGTGTGTTTTCATTTAACTAGTTCAATGTGTTTGTTTATAAAAACTGTGAATCCAAAATGGATTTAGATGATTTTCGTCATTTAATGAGAGCTTGTATTAGATGCTGATTTGATGCTTCGTAGAGTATAGAAAGTTGCTATCTTCATGTTTTTCAGGCTGCCACTTCTTGTTCTGCCACATAGATTGAAAAGCAATTTTCAAGCCATATTTCTTGTACTAGTTCAAGACTAGTATTTGGATTATTTTCCTGCTCATCTCTAGCTACTTTATGCCATGCTTTTTGATTCCATAATTTTTCTTTCCTTGCTTCCATATATAACGTATTTAGATGTGACTTTGGTGTTTTAACTGTCAGATTAATGGCAAGAGATGTTGGACTGCTCAAATCCAAGATGGCAGTAAAACTCTCTACGTTCCGAATATATGCAAGGAATGGACGAAGGATGATGTGAGTATTTTGTTATTGAATTGTATTTCCACGTTTGGAGGGAAGGTTCAGATTTTAGTTGCTCATGTTGGGTTGTTTTGCTGTGTAGCTGGAAGACAAGCTTGCAGAATATGGTGTTAAAAACTATGAAATCTTGACCTTGAATCCTGCTAGAGAAAACAAGGAGAAGAACCGGGGATATGCTCATCTGGATTTCCGTTCCGGAAAAGATGCATCGGAAGCTCTTGAGCTCTTAAAAAAGGAGAACGTTTCATTTGGTCAGAATCGAGCTGCCAAGGCTGATTTTTCACGCAAATATGCTAGTGGGAATGACGAAATTATGTCACATGTATGTATGTCCTCTTTTACATGTAAAGATTCTTGTGTATTCCTCTGATCTTTTCCGCTGCCTTTGTCTAATTTATATCACTTCAGGTCCTGATAACTTAGTGAATGGTTTCTAACATTTAAGATTCCCAGCACAGGAAAATAATTGATAGTCATTTGTCTATACAGAAAAATATTTTCTTGATTAATACGCAGAAAGGTTGAACACAATTTCTTTCTCTTGATTGTTTGGAATTGGTTTTAGAAAACGTACAAAGGAAAATAATCCTTGTGATGATATGTATACAACGCATTTATTATTCCAGGGGATGCATTTTTCTACTCATGATACCTTGCATGAAACTGTTGAGGTATTTTCTTAATTCAAATGATAAGAGATGTTGTCGAGTCGTAATTATTTCCTATGAACTTGTTGGAATTCTACAAATATAGGAATGTTCTGATATATCATAAGTATGGCTAGATGGTTTTCTTCTTTCTAGGTCAAGAGAGTATATCTAGATGGTATACCTCGTGCATGGAGGGAAGAACATGTTAAGAAGCATCTTAAGGAGTTTGGGAGGATTGTAAAGGTTGAACTTGCCCGCCACATTCCTTCTGCTATAAGAACAAATTATTGTTATGTAACATTTGAGACTCATGAAGCTGCAGCGACTTGTGTTAATGGTGTTAATGTTGACGGGCTTTACTTCAGAGATAAAAGGGTAAGAAAATTGTTGTTTACTGTGTCTTCAATGTCAGTTACATTGCATGGTTTTCTCGTTCGAGTGTTGTGTCATTGTTATTTCCATTTAAACAAGACATCATGTTTATTTCAGGTTTAATATCAGAGGGAGAGTAAATGCCGATTTTAAGTTTTAACATCTGAAATGTTTTGGTGATATATTGCATTATAATTATGTCAATGCAAAGTGGTGCTGGCTTGTAAAGAAGAGTCATTCTTTTCAGGTGAATGCGTGGGCAGATTTAGCAAAACCGCGAGTGAGAATTCCTTCAGAAGGTACTGCTCAAGCCAGTAGTTCTGTTGCGCAGGAAATTGGCCTGGGAAACGAAGTTCAACAGGATTCTCATCGCTCTCACACAGATGCTCCTCGTGCTATAGATCGTAGTGAGAGAAGTGAGGTGAGAATTCCTTCAGAAGGTACTGCTCAAGCCAGTAGTTCTGTTGCGCAGGAAATTGGCCTGGGAAACGAAGTTCAACAGGATTCTCATCGCTCTCACACAGATGCTCCTCGTGCTATAGATCGCAGTGAGAGAAGTGAGGCGAGAATTCCTTCAGAGGGTACTGCTCAAGCCAGTAGTTCTGTTGCGCAGGAAATTGGCCTGGGAAACGAAGTTCAACAGGATTCTCATCGCTCTCACACAGATGCTCCTCGTGCTATAGATCGTAGCGAGAGAAATGAGACTAGTTGTAAACCATATAATGGTGGTCCTAGAGAATCATCTAGCCCTGGAGATAGAAATGCAGTATCCCATAGTGTCGGAAGGAAAAAGCAGTTTCCTTCGCCGGAGAGATTAAATACTGGAACGCCTTCTGGTATGTCTTACCTTAATCATTTTAGTAGCGGTACCCCACCTCCCCCAACGTTCTCTTTTCTTCATCTTATTACTGTGTGTTTACTTGACAGTTCCATCTCAAGGAATTTCTCGAGGTGCTGCTCATAGACCTTCTCGTGACAATGACTACAGTTATGAAAGAAATACCAAACAGCCTTCAAACTATTATGAAAGTCATATCTGTTCTAAACGTCCTCATTCTGCAGTGGTCATCATCTTGTCAACAAATTTTATTCATATGCGACTGTTATATCCATTTGTGACCTTGTTAAGTCTGTCTTTGTTCTTATCAGGAGGAAGTTTGCCCTCGCAGTACTGAACCTTTCGTTCAACGAACAAGAGCTCGTGTTGATCATAAGAATTCTTATAGAAGTTATTCACAACGGTGCGGATTTTTAACACAGCCTTGCCCTTGCACAACTTTATTGCTTTCTTTTGTTTTCCTAATTTTGTATCAATTTTGTCAGGAAGGAGCATAGTTCTCGAACTGGCTATGGAGGAGAAGGTGTTGCTCATAGACCTTCTCGTCACAATGACTACAGTTATGAAAGAAATAGCAAACAGCCTTCGAACTATTATGAAAGCCATAGCCGTGATTACAATTACACTTCTGGTTCTATACGTCCTCATTCTTCAATGGTCAGCATCTTGTCAAAAAAATTTCTTCATATGCGACTGTTAAATCCATTTGTGACCTTGTTTAGTCTGTCTTTGTTCTTATCAGGAGGAAGTTCGCCCTCGCAGTACTGAACCTTTCGTTCAACGATCAATAGCTCGTGTTGATCACGAGAATTCTAATCGAAATTATTCACAATGGTGCGGATTTTGAACACAGCCTTGCCCTTGCACAACTTACTTGCTTTCTTTTGTTTACGTAATTTTGTATCTATTTTGTCAGGCAGGAGCATAGTTCTCGAACTGGCTATGGAGGAGAAGGTGTTGCTCATAGACCTTCTCGTCACAATGACTACAGTTATGAAAGAAATACCAAACAGCCTTCAAACTATTATGAAAGCCATAGCCGTGATTACAATTACACTTCTGGTTCTATACGTCCTCATTCTTCAATGGTCAGCATCTTGTCAAAAAAATTTCTTCATATGCGACTGTTAAATCCATTTGTGACCTTGTTTAGTCTGTCTTTGTTCTTATCAGGAGGAAGTTCGCCCTCGCAGTACTGAACCTTTCGTTCAACGATCAAGAGCTCGTGTTGATCACGAGAATTATAATCGAAATTATTCACAATGGTGCGGATTTTGAACACAGCCTTGCCCTTGCACAACTTACATGCTTTCTTTTGTTTACGTAATTTTGTATCTATTTTGTCAGGCAGGAGCATAGTTCTCGAACTGGCTTTGGCGAAGGTGCTAGTAGTTCTGTCAGGAATTCTCGTGGACTGTCTGACACTAGAACATCAACTGTGGCATCCAGGGGATGTATGTGAATAGGAATTCTCGTGGACTGTCTGATACATATACATAATTTGTTATTTATACATTAAGCAATTTTCTCTTCGGGTTTCTGTTATATTTTGGACTCTGCTCGCGTAACTTTATTTCTTGCAGGCGAGGTTGATAGAGGGGATGATCGGAGGATGCCTTCTAGATATGGCAAGGATTACACATCCAGGGATCATCCACGCTCTGCGTCAGATGATGTATTATTATATTCTGTTGAAAATCCCCTAACCCAGTATCTTCTGTCTCCCATCTGTTCTAGGAATTTATTTATGTGAAAAACTTACTTCCCCATGCATTCAGGCACATGAAGAATCACACCGATCTGATTACCATCACAGTCGTGTGAAAGATGGTGGCTCAAGCAGCAGAAGAGGTTCACGCAAATATCACAAAGGTGAATTTGGTTGTTGTTAATTATATCTCTATATATTTGAGCTTGGTGTGGCACAACTTGTATATATATAAACTGATCCTCAAGATGGATAATTACTGCATGCTATGTAGGATGACTGGTGCAGCACCATCAGGCACTCTTAACTAATTCAGTGTTGAAGTAGGCTCTCCGCATTTATTACTTGGAGAACTTCAGAAAAAGTTTTAGCCATTCAGATTTTGAACTGATTGTGCTATCACATAATATGATGTTCAGTAAAGTGATCTGATAGAGATGGACAAAGTGTGTTTTGCATATAGTCAGATGTTTTAATATAGGAGATGTTCTAAAGCCTATTTTTTAGATAACGCTAGCTGATCGTAAGGTAATGGATATTCTCGCTCTATGGTTCATAGAATGCCTCAGATCAGATCAGATCAGATCAGATCAGTTGAAAAAAGCTCACTGCTTGGGTTACACCTGCATGTTCTTTTTGCATGACTAAATGGAAAAGTAAATGTCGCAGTTCCATTCAAAGGAGTTTTTCGATTTTCGCGTTCTGGTTATTGGTGACATATTGACAGGATTCCTTGTTTCTTTCAACTAGAAATTTGGATCAGTGTTTGCAGATGTATGAACCAATGAAATGTTATGCAAAAATGAACTCCACAGAACTTGGATTCGTGCTCTCGGCATCATGTCCTAGATCGATTCATGAATACAACAATGGAATGCTTGATAGTTACGAAAACTGTGATAAGCAGTTTGGCTGCATGTCTGTCACAGCCAAAATTGTCCTTCAACTACAGAAAACACAAAAGATGCTGACAGACTGCTTTCCAGTAACATCGTAACCCTTGCTTCTGTTAACTCGTGCCTGGCATCTGAACTTCTGTTGATTTTGGATAAGCAGCTTGTCAAGGTGCACTTTATAGGCTGTGAGAGTGTGTATTTAGACCTAGCCTGATTCATTGCAGTCATTTCCTTTCATCTAGAAAAGGTGATCACTAGTTCATCTTTCATTTAGTGAAGATACACAAATTGAAAATAAAAAAAATTAAATTTCAAGTGTGAACATAAATGGTTGGTAGTGATGTGAAAACGGTTAGCGGCTGCAATTGGTGATTACAGTCGATGGTTGTCATCTTTGACTTTCTGAATTGAGTTTATTACAACAAATTTCTCCTTTAAACTCAATCGAGAGATGTCATTCCAAGCATGAACTTCATTTTTATAAATGTTTTTTCCTTCAATGGCTTTGAAAAGATATCTGCTACTTGATCATTTGCTTTGCAAGATATCAATTTGATTTCTTTGTTCTTCACATGCTCTCGGATAAAGTGATGATGCGTATCAATGTGTTTACTTCTTTCATGATACCCTGAGTTTTTTGTTAATGCAATCCCTGATCGATTATCAACATAAATCTCTGTAGAATTTTCTTGAGGAAATCCCAAATACTTCAGCATATTCCTTAACTATATTAAATGGCATACAACTGAGTTGGCAGTAACATACTCAGCTTCACAGCTTGATAACGTTATTATTAATTGCTTCTTGAATGACTATGTAAAAGATGTATCTTCTATAAAAAAAAAAAATTTTTATTATGTTTTTTCTTTTATCTGGATCTCTATCTCAATCACTATCTTAGTAGCAAAAAAAGATTGAAGTTTTTATTTTGAAGTATAGCTAACAGACAGGAGTAAAACTTCTCTCCTTACAAAATCATGTCTTGGCTAATTGAGGGACCAATGAAATCTCAACATGTAAGCTCAAGGATCAAGATTTGGTGTCAGTTGCCAAGATGGTCATACCAATCTTTAAGTTGAAATTGGGCTATGGTTTCTGGTTAGTGTTCGGCCCTGCCTGACAATGAAGGAATTTTGGGCTCAATTGAGCAGCTAGGGTTCATTGTTTGTTTTTGGTTTTAAAGTCTGTTTGGTAATTAAAAAGTTGTTGTTTTTTAAAATATATTTTTGTTTATATATTGAAAAAATATATTTTTTATTTTTTAAAATTTATTTTTAACATCATCATATCAAAACAATATGAAAATACTTAAAAAAATTAATTTAAAATAAAAAATTAAAACAATTTTAATTTTTTTTAAAACGCTTTTAAAACACAAAAACAAATAGACTCTTAGCCTCTTGGCCTTGAATTGAATGAGGAGATTGATATGTTTGGTGGATGGTCAGTAAAAAAAAATAGTAATAATATTTTTTTAATTTAATGACAGATTTATTTTCCAATATTACTCTACTAGCTAGTTCTTCATAAGAAAAAAAGAGAAGGAAGAAAATAAAGATGATTTTTATTTTATATTGTAGATTTTTTTTAATATATCACCAATTTTATTTCTGGCTAGTACTTCAAATGTTATAGAAAATATTATGTTGACTAAATATATTGATTGATATTAATAGAAATAAAAGAATTCCTAACATTCAAAATATATAAAATTAATTTAAATTTTAAAAAAATCATTATTGAAGTGCAAAAAGTTTGAAGTTCAAAGAGTTTTATTTTCTTGAGTTGGTACTTTTTATACTTTGGTCATCCTTAATTTGATCCTTTGTCCTTCAAGTTGCATTTTGTGCAAATTTCAAAGTAATACTTTTAGAAAAATAATTATTAAAAGTTATGTAAAATATAGTTTTTAAGTACATATATTTTTTTAGAATAAGTTCTTAAGTATATATGGTGATAAATTAAAGGATGAATTACTAGGGGAAAGATATATAAAAATTGAAATTGGTAGTATTAGTATTGATAGGAAACAAAAACAAATATAGTTATAGGTACTTGGTAACCCTTTAATAATCACTATCCCAAAGAATAATTTTTATAAGGTTATTATTATCCAAACATAGTTTTTTAAGTGAATAAGAAATATAGTTATCAAACCCGATTTAAAAACTAATTTGAAAAAGATTATAGGTTGTTGGTCACTAAATTAACTCAGGTCAATTATTTTTATTAAAATAATAACATTTTGTTATTTCTTTAAATTTTTATAAGATATTAATCTAATAAGTTTTGATCAAGTTAACTGAATCATTAAAAATTCATCTAGATAAACAAGAGTTTTGTTGTGCCAATATATTATCCTATTCAACTAAAACTTCATATAGTAGATCATGTTTTGAATTTTAAATTTTCACTATAACATTTAACAGTTTTACCGACGGAAAAATTCTGTCGGTGTAAGATACATATTCCGTTGGTAATTAATTTACCGACGGAAATGCTCCGTCGGTGAATCTTTTATCGGTAATTTTTTGTTCGTCGATAAATCCGTTTGTAATAAAAAAATATTATTACCGACGGATTTACTGACGGAACAGACGCTTTAAAAAAAAATTACCCACTTCATTCCGTCGTTATATCCTTCGAAAAATACCATCGGTAATTATTTAAAAACATTTTTAAAAAATCCATTTTAAAAAATAAAAAAATAATTAAATTAACATAAATCAACACTCTATAATATATACTCAAAATGCTTGGAAAAAAGAAGAAGAAAATCAACTCAAACAAATTTGCAACAAATAAATAAAACGAAAAAATAAATTCAACTAAAAAAATTCATAAGAAAAAAATGAAGTTGCGATTACTAAAAATTTAAAAATCCTATAAATAAATCAACTAAAAATTGATCTCATATGAAAAAAAAATCTCACAACAACATTCATACAATTATTAAGAACAAAAAACAATTAAAAATTAAAAAACAAATATAGTGAAAAAAATCATGAAAAAAAAAGAAGAAAAAAATCTTACCTTAATGTAGTTGCAAGTGAAGCTAAGGAGAGAAAAAAAATTTGAATTTTTTTTCGTAAAGCGTATTAATTAAAAAAAAACTAAGAGGATAAAAGAAGAAAGAAGAAAAAAACATACCCGAGCATGGAGTAGAAGAGAAGGAGATGAGGAGAGAAGAGAAGAGAAAGAAATAGATATTGATGTTTTTTACATATAGGGAAGAAGAAGAAGAAGAAGAAGAATAAGAATAAGAAATGAGTCTGTCTCTTGTGAAATTAAGGGACTTAGGCTTTTTATTAGAGCATGTTAGTGATGGTTTTACCGACGAATAATTAAATATTTATATTTTTTAATTATTTCAACTGTAATATTTAATTTAAATTTTCAATTTCATAAAAAGTTTTCAGAAACCGCCAACAATTACCGATGATTTTTCAATCCGTCAGTGATTCTGTCTGTAATATTTACTAACAAAAATATTCTCTTAGTATTTTTGTTTGTATTTATCGATTTTCTAGTAGTGTTTTCAAATCAATCTACCAGATCAAACATGTTTAATAGCTATGATAAAAATCCAATGACATTGTTAGCATATGCTTGCTTGTCTGATTGTATATTGCCTAGTTTCATGTGCCAAATATTTCCTTGTTTTTTTTTTCTTTTATATATATATATATAACAACTGTGCATGCTTATGAATTACGACTGATGGAGCCAGGAAGGTTGCCAAGCCGACAATTGAATACACAAATAACACGAAACTATCAACCACCTTTGAAGGAGATAAAAAGAGGCTTACAAGAGTTTTAAGGTCATCCATCAATCATAGTTGTCTGACCAAATGACCCAAAAAAATTTAAATAAATGAATCACAGATGAATGCATGTCCATTGAGTTTGTCTGAATCAATTATTTTTATTAAAACAGGACACAGATAACGTGGAACTAATGTGGATGATTGGATCATAGATGAATTTATAGTTTACTGGGTTAATTTGTGTCAATTATTTTTACTAAAATAATAGTGTTTTATTTTTTTCAAAAAAAATAAAATTCTTAATGTTAAATTAATTAGTTATGTCTAAACTAAATTTAATTAAATCAACTTAAATAAATTTTATTATATTTTTTTATTTTATTTAAAACTTCAATCAGCTTTGTATTATGAATTTTCCAAAAAAATTCTTAATTTTTTGAATTTAACTACTATACCATCTTTCCTCTATTAAAGCGTATTTGAGAATGTGATAGCGGTTGCTTTTCAAATTATTTTTTATTTCAAAATACATTAAAATAATATTTTTTATTTTTTAAAAAATTATTTTTAATATCAGTACATCAAAATAATTTTAAAAAATTAAAAATTTATTAATTTAAAAAATAATATATTTTTTTAAATTTTTTTCAAAAAACTTTCAAAACGCAAACATAACCTAAATATGAGGGTTGCGTATTGCATTGGACATTGATATATGAGAAGCTGAATGAAAATATTACAGATACAGGTGCTTTTTGGGACTTTGCAGTCGCTTTGACCAAAATATTAATGCCTCATTACCCAAGCACATACATGATTATCTTATCTATTTTTCTGCTCTATGTATTACCAATACAATAAATTATTTTTGAAAAATAATTTTAAAATTTATAATCCTTTCTTTCACTATAAATCCATATAAATATTGTTTTCTGTTTTATTTTTTTAACAATTTCAAATGATAATTTGATAGCGATAAATTTGTTCAAAAATACTGTGAAATTTTTATCAGTTTTTATTATTTTAATTTTTAATTTTTATTCTTGGTTGTTTTGTAGAAAATTTATTTGTTTTTAAGTTTATTTTTCAATTTTAATTTGTCATATATTATTTGTTTTTAATTTAATTTTTATTTTTATGATTATTTTTTTGAACCTTTTGTTGAATTGATTTTTAATTTTAATTTCGCCTTTTAATTAAAATTTAATTTTAATTTTAATTTTTATTCTTTTGATTTTTTTTTGTCCTACTTGAATATTATTTTTAACATGAAAAAAAGCTTTTGGCGTTGGACGGGTACACAACTAGCTAGTTGGGTACTAATGGCCCCAAACATGCACCAAACGAAGAAAATTAATTTTTTTACTTATTTTATTTGTAATTTTTCAGAAAGTTGAAATAATTCGAGTAAAGGAAATAATTTAAAATTCACTGTAAAATTACATTCTTAATTAATTTCCAGTCGGTAAAGAAAGAGCAATGATATACCAAATAATTTATTGTTACAATTAATTATTTTTTTTACATGTGGACAAATCAAAATATGGGTCTGTTTTTGACATGTGGACAAATCAAAATGGATTGAAGGAGGAGTATGATGGGAATATAACCAAAAGTAAACTATTTTCTTGCTTAAAAAAATTAACATTAAAAGATTATTCAAATATAATAATAATAATTTTATAAATTTTACGTGATATTTAGATTTTATAGTTGTAATTTAATTAATTCTCTTATGTTGATATTTAATTTTCCTTTGTTTTTGTGTGATAAATTTTTTTTGAAGAAAGCATTTGCAGCTAAGATATATATATAAAAATATAACTTCTTTAATGAAAAGGTGACTTCGAATTTGGAGTCCTATTTTTAGGAGGAGAATAGATTAATAAATTCAGTTTAATGGGTTTTTTTTTTTTTTTTGCCAGAAGTGTCAAGAATCCTTACAATTTTTACACTTTAATTCCTTCCTCGTCTTTAGTTTTTTTTAACCATAATTAATGCAATATTAATAAGTTTTCATGATCGGACTTTAGTAAATAAGTAATGATTTATTGTATTTAATAATCTTTTATGAAGAGTTGAACAAATTAAGGAATCACGGGCGGCTTTGTTTATATATAAACTACCCCCCCCCCCACTTTTTTTTTTTTCTTTTTAGATGTGGACCTATTAAAAGATTGATATTATATGATATTATTATTTTCAACACCATAAACAAGAACAGCTTGAGCAATTATTAAAATATCTTGAAAAATGATTAGATTGCAAAATATGAAATCTCTTACAAAATAAAGCATATATATATATATATATATATATATATATATGAAATCTCACAAAATATGAAAATGATAGATTGCAATATACATACACAGAGAAAGCATTAAAGAAAGAGAAAGGTGACACCATCTTGTCGTGAGAAAATTTACTTTCTCTGGAGCATAGTTTCGGGTGAATCTGAGATTCGGCCGACCCGGGACTGGAACTAGACCGGGTTGAAGAAAAAATAGAGGAAAGAAAAACCCGGTGCGATCCGGCAAAACCCGGTTGCAGCCTATTAATTTTATTTTATTTTATTATAATAACGTTGTTTTGATTTTTTTTTAAAAAATAATCCAATCGACCCGGTAATCCGGTCAAAATCTAAAATTCAAATTTTAGACCAGACCGGCTACAAAACCAGATCTGAAAACTATGCTATGAAATCTGAGCTTGTTATATAGTCAGTACACGCAAAGCACATTTTGGTGGGGGCGGCTAAAACTCTCCATCAAAGAGTAGTTATTGCCAAGTTATTGCCATCAACTCCCTTTCGTCCGCGTAAAGGTCTAAATCCCTCGAATGTATGACATATGGAAGCCTCATAATCCCAAGAAATTAGGCCACATACGTGGAAAATTAATTGCTAGTGTCCTATGATTTTTGTAGTTGCTAGTCAGACCTGGCTGCTCATTTGTTTCTCCATGTAAAATAATTTCCATGCATTAAATGACTACATACGAGCTATCAAACACCTGGAAAACGATTTATGATGTTTCCATACGAGGGCTTGCAACAATGTTATTATAAAACCGGTGGGTAATTTAGTGGCTCAAGACATCACTAAGTTCAGGCTTTATATTGAATTATTTGGGGTTGATTCGGTAATTCTAATTGATCTAGTGAATCAATTTATAACCCGATCAAAATACAAGAAAAACCCATCTTGATTTTAAAAAAATAACTTTGTTTCGGAATAAACAACTACATATTAGCTATCAACCACATAAAAAATAATTTATGATGTCCTCGAGAAGGGTTTGCAAATTTTTTATAAAATAGAGCTTTAGCTGTTATTAATTCAGTAATTTATTGAATTTAAATATAATTTAAATCAGATTTTATATTGAATATGATGAGAATTGATTTAATAATCGAGTAAATTAATATGTGACCCAATTAAAATAGAAGAGAAATTCAGTTTTTTTTTTTTGAAAAAACATATCTTTTTAATTAATACACCCGACACATGACCCGATGAAATATTGAATTTTATAGCCATGTTGAACAAGACTTTGTTTTGTAATTGGCTACTGGTGATGAGTAACATCAATTGTAGTTTTCATTCATTTACTGCCTTTATTCGGTGCAAAATAGTCAGTGGACTCATTAATGATGGATTCCCTAGATATTTATGAACGTGTGGCCACTACTTGATGTAAGAGAAAAACAAATTATACGGAGAAAGGTTACACTAGCCAAACACACCCCACATCAATTATTATTATCATTATTTATTTCACTGCAAAAAAAAAAAAAAAAAAAATTGTCGATTTTAAGCCAAGATTGTGACAGAAACGTTATGTGATTAACCGATGAATTTTTTTTCTAATTTGATGTTTGATGGCTTTTAGTTTTTATTTGGTGTTATGTTGTTTTAAAAATTATGGCATTTTAATTAAGCAATTGAAAATAAAATAGGTTGTTAAATTCTAAAATTAGGGTGTTACCTTGAAATTGTATAAAGAGATAATAAATTAGGATTTTCAAGTTGATAAGTTAATTTTTGGGGAGATTAATAAATTGAGATTAATAAATAATTATTTGCTGTATGAAATGATGCTAAATTTTCAGGAAACGTAAGCATTAATATATAATTAGTTAGTTTGAGAATTTTGATTAATTTAAAGAGTATATTTGGATCCTTTTATGTTTCCTTAGAAACGTGATTGATTATGTTCTAATTAAAAATAAATAAAATCTTATATATATATATATATATATTTCCAGTATATTTCGAGGGAATATTTTTATCGGTAAAATTTACTGTAATTTACCGACGAAAATATTCCGTCAATATTTTCGTTTGTATTTATTAATTTTCTAATAGTCGTTGTTGACTAACCCAAATTATCAATTTTATATAATAAGCTTTGAGATGCACATATTCTTGAAAGATTAACATAGATTGATAAACATGTTACATGTTTTACTGGCTATTTGGTCTTTGCTTTACTGCGGGTCGGATCTAACAAAAATTAACACAAAAACATAAATGTGCAAGTGTTTCTGATGTGTTTTTTGACATTAAAAAAATTAATTATAAATTAAAAGACCGACGTATGTATTTAATTAAATAAATCAAGAATTATTTGTGTTAAAAAAAGTCATTAATGATAACCACAAATTGAACTGAAAAGTTGAAAGATTGATGTAGATAACAATAAAAGCTTTCATACATAAAATATACACCATAAAATCTTCCTAATCTGGTCCCATTCCATCTCTTGAACATAGAAAAACTTGCAATCTTACGAAGATCAACCACAAATATGGATGTTTTTGTTGGGTTTTCTAATACACATACATGCAATGAAAAATATAAATTCAAAATCTTTTAGGTGTCCTAAGATCTCATTAGATGGATAAAGGGTTGTTTGTGAATTATACGAAAATTACTTGAAGATCAAATATTCATTTTAACTTTGACACAAGTCATCCAAGTATCCAACCTTTAACACTAATCTATATGAACTATCATTGAGAAATATCCTAAACCTTTTTAGAAGAGAGTTATTGTTAAGGAGAAAGAGATTGTTATATTTTTGAGTGCTAACTCTTTTCTTTTATGTTTTTCAGGAGTTCTGTATTATACTGTGTATTGTTAAATAATACATTTAGTTTTGTTTTATTTATTAAGGGTAGAATAGTATTTTCAATTTAACCTATATATAATCTCTTTGTATTTAGGTTAACTCAAGCACTTTAGAATAAACAGATTAATAAGAAATCCAATTTCCTTCTCTTTTATGTTCGTTTTTTTATGTTAATCTGAATTAATTTAACATGGTATCAGAGTTGATTTTATGAAATAAGGTTAATCCCAAACATAGCTTTCGCGGATCCAACTTTTTATTCTAAATTTTTTTGGAGTGATATTTTGTAAAACTGGTATTTCGTCTTTCCTTCAGCTTTTGCAATTTGATATTTGCATTCAGTTTCTGAAATTTGTGTTGTGTTTTGGAGTAATCGTATAATTTCGAGAAGATATTTGTTTAGTTTGTGTGATATTTGTTCAGTTTATGCAATCTAGTACTTTGTCTTTCATTGCTTTTGCATTTTGGTTCTTTTTTGTTTGTTAATTATGGCTACCAAAAGAGATGATTCACTTCAGTCTGTGAGTGTGAGGTTGGATGGAAAGAATTATTCATACTGGAGTTATGTAATGAGAAATTTTTTTAAGGGTAGTAAGATGTGGGGATATGATAGTGGAACTTATGTGATACCTAAGAATACTGAGGAGGAGGATGCTATTTTGATAGATACATGGGAAGTAAACAATGCAAAGATTATTACTTGGATCAACAATTCTGTTGAGCATTCCATAGGTATGTAGTTGGCGAAATATGAGACAACAAAGGAGGTTTGGGATCATCTGTAAAGGTTATTTACACAATCAAATTTTACAAAGCAGTATCAGTTAGAGAATGACATACGGGCTCTTCATTAGAAGAATATAAGTATTCAAGAGTTTTATTCTGCTATGACAAATCTTTGGGATTAATTGGCTCTTACAGAATCAGTAGAATTAAAGGCATGTGATGCCTATATTGAGCGTAGCGAGCAGCAACGATTTGTATAGTTTTTAATAGCACTTCGCAATGATTTTGAAGGACATAGAGGTTCAATTCTGCATCGTTCTCCACTATTTTATGTTGACTCTGTTGTTAGTGAGTTATTGCCTGAAGAAATACGTCTTCAGTCTTATTCTGAAAAGAGAATTCTTTCTGCTTCGAATCCTTCTGTACTAGCAGTACCCTTTAAGTCATTATCTAATCATCAAAATAAGCCTTACACAAGAGTTGGCTTCGATGAGTGCAATTTCTGTAAGCAAAAAGGGCATTGGAAAGCCTAGTGTCCCAAGTTGAAACAACAGAATCAAGCTTGAAAGCATGACAGCCAGTCACAATCTAATGCTCATAGACCACCTTAGGGTTATAAACTACCACACCATAATTCTGCAGTAGTAACTTCATGAGGCTCTATTACCTATCTTAGTACTCTAGCTAAGCAATTTCAGAATTTTCTCTCCTTACAGCCACAAGCAATGTTCGCTTCTCCTTCCATAGGTCAGTTGCCTCATAGTTCCTTAGGTATTTCATATTCTGAATCGGTTTTAAATTCTAATGCTTCACATTATATGTCTCTAGATTCTTCATATTTTACCTTTGTGTCCCCTTTGCCCTTCATACCTATTATGACTGATGATGACACTCTCATTCCCTTAGTAGGTGTTGGTTCTGTTATTACACCTCACTTGTCTCTCCCTAATATTTATCTCATTTTGAAACTCAAATTAAATCTTGCTTTCATTAGTCAATTATGTGATTCTAGTGATTATTTAGTCATATTTTCTTTTTCTTTTTGTTGTGTACATGATTTGCAGTCTCAAAAGCTGATTGGGACAGGTCGTAGGGAGAATGAACTATATATTTTGGATGAGTTAAAAGTGTCAATTGCCACTGCTGCTGCTGCTGCTGCTGCTACTACTACTACTATTATTAATTTGTATTTTTTTCGTTTGAGTCCTTCATCTTCTATTTTTTATTTATGGTATTCTCGTCTAAGTCATGTTTCATCTTCTCGTTTGAGATTTATGACATCTATAAGAGCTTTAGAAAATTTGCAAATGTATGGTGTTTCTGATTGTAGTAGATGTAAACAGACAAAATTTTCTGCTTTACCTTTTAATCGAAGTATTTCTGTTTCTTCTTCACCATTTGACTTGATTCATTCTGATGTATGGAGACCTTTTCTTGTTACCATAAAAGGAGGGTCTCGATATTATATTTCATTTATTGATGATCATACTCGTTATTGTTGGGTTTATTTAATGAAACATCGTTCTGAATTCTTTGAGATGTATACAGCCTTTCAAGCTCTTGTCAAAACTCAACATTTTGCTATAATCAAATGCTTTAGGTGTGATTTGGGTGAAGAATACACTTCTAATAAATTTTGTCAGTTTTTTGCCTTAGATGGAACTATTCACCAAACTTCATGTATAGATACTCTTGAGCAAAATGGAGTTGCTGAAAGAAAACATAGGAACGTTGTCGAAACTGCTCGTTTTCTCTTGTTGTCTACTTCTATTCCTAGTGAGTTTAAGGGAGAAGCTATCCTTACTGCTGTAAGTTTGATTAATATCATTGCATCGCCTCATAGTTCGGGTTTGTCTCCTTTTGAAAAGTTATATGGATGTGTCCCTGATTATTCCTCATTTAGAGTTTTTAGTTGTATTTGTTTCATTCTTTGTCCTTCGTCCTCATGTAGAACGCAATAAGTTGTCCTCCCAATTTGTTATTTGTGTCTTTCTGGGTTATGGTGAAGGTAAAAAAGGGTACCTTTGTTTTGACTCAATAACTCAAAAACTTTATGTATCTCGTCATGTTGTCTTTATCGAACATATACCTTTCTTTTCTATTCCATCCACTACTTATAACCTGACTAGACATGATCTTATTCGTATAGATCCTTTTTATGAGGATTCTGATAGTTTATCATTTTAAGTTCCTAGTACCTCAGATACTCCTCTCCATCTTTAACCAATTTGTACTCATAATTCTGCAGGTACTGACACTTTACTCTCCAGCACACCTAAAGCTTCATTATCATCTACAACTTCTCAAGCTTTATATGAGATTGTGGATCCATCTCTATGTCAATCCATATGCATTTGTAAGTCCACAAAACTACCATATTTTGCTTATTCTTGTTATTCTTCATCATTTACTTTTTTTTTAGCTTATATTCATTGTTTATCTGAGCCCTCTTCCTATAAAAAGGTAATTATTGATCCTCTTTGGCAGTGGGCTATGGATGAGGAACCTTTTGTTTTGCATAAGATAGATGCTTGGGATCTGGTTCCTCTACCTCCTAGTAAAAGTGTTGTTGGTTGTCGTTGGCTGTATAAGATCAAGACTAATTTTGATGGGTCTATTGAGCGATACAAAGCTAGGTTGGTTGCAAAAAGGATACTCTTAATAGTATAGTATGGATTATGAGAAGACATTTGCCCCAGTTGCAAAAATGACTACTATTTGTACTCTTATTGCAGTAGCTTTGATTCGTCAGTGGTATATCTCTCAACTTGATGTTAAAAATGCCTTCTTGAATGGAGATCTTCAAGAAAAAGTTTATATGACGTCCCCTCCTGGTGTTTCACATGACTCTGGGTATGTTTGTAAGTTTAAGAAAGCATTATATGGTCTCAAACAAGCACCTCGTGCTTGGTTTGAGAAATTCTCTATTGTGATCTCGTCTCTTGGATTTGTTTCTAGTAGTAATGATTCTGCTCTTTTTATTAAGTGCACTGATGTAGGTCGTATCATTATATCTTCATCAACAATGTTCTGGTTTAGACACTATCATGAAGTGTGTTTACTCTGTCAAATCATGTTTATTCTCAATACCATAGTCATTAATTCTTTGAATAAGATTTCATATTTTTTTTTAAAATTTCATTCCACCTTGCAATCAATACTATTTGAGAACATGTGAATCATTTTTTTCAATTCATCCAGGGTAATGAATTATCTCATGATCACTCAAATAATTTCATATAGTTAATGTTATACCCAATATCTGCTTGTTTGTTATCCTTGGTTAGGATAACGTATAATCATGATCAAAGCATCACATGTCCTATATAAAATAACTTAGTGATATCAAGTCCAATGATCACTTACATAACTGTCAAGTGAACCTTTCCATAGACATAGGTGATCTCTCTATATGGAATTCTTATGCGAGTCAGTTCAGTATTGTATATGTCATCTAACAGGTATCTACATATTAGTTTTGGGTATTCCTCATACATCAGCTCATGAGAACAATTGTTTCTTTTTATAAAGGAAATAACATAATATGTATAAGTCTCAACAACTTTAGTTAATTTCTATTCTTAATAAAGCATTCACTAGAAACATGTAGCAACAATGCTTTGATGCAATAAGAATCTCGTTATTATAATGAATTAATAATTTTCTTTGCAAAATATTTTTTTTGTCCCAAGTGCTTTATCTTTACTCCAGATTCATTAATCAAATATTAGATTTATTATATTTGATGAATATTAAAGATAAATAAAGACTTTATTAAAATAAATATGTTTATATGAACAAAGTCAATTAATATAATGTGTAACTAACCGATTATCAACAACGCATATACACTAACAATTTTCACTTGTTAGTGTCCTATGATTTTGTGTAGATCTTGACAATGTTATCCCATGTTAAATATTTTTCATGCATTAAATGACTAGTACTTGACATTATTATATATCCCATGTTAAATAATTTTCACGCATTATTAACTAGTACTTAAGAGCTTTCAACGTCATGAAAAATGATTTGGATTAGTTATACACCACTACACCATTAAATAGTTTTATCGATGGATTCATTCCGTCGGTGTAAGGCACGCAATTCGTTGGTAAAATTCTTACTGATAGCATCACCGACGGAATATCGATCGTCGGTAATTCTCCGTTCCGTCGCTAACTCTGTCGGAAATAAAAAAACCAAACACTGACGGTCTTACAGACGGTGAAACGCGCAAAAAAAATTAAATTTCCCGCGAGAACTTTACCAACAGAATAATTTTGTTTGTATTTTCAACGGAAATCACCGAGGGAATGGCCGTCGGTGATTGTGGCATAGGCGGTAAATATTTCAGAACTCTCTGTAAACTACCGACATATATATTCCGTCGGTAATAGCGATGGTAAACACCGACGGAAGATATCCGTCGGTGATTGTGGCATGGGTGGTAATTGTTTTGCAACTCTCTGTAAGACCGTAGATATTTATTTAAAATATTTTTAAAAAATTATTTATTAATAGTAAAAAAAACTAATTAACCAAATAAATAACCAAATAAAATTGTATTAAACATTAAAAATATAAAAATAATGTTAAATAATATTCATCCAAATATTCATTACAAATTTAATGTGTTTCAAAAACAAAATTAAACTAGAATAACAGCGGAGCTAGAGGAGGAGGAGGAGGAGGAGGAGGTTGGTTGTTCCCGGGACCATACGACCAAAAAGGGGCTGCACATGTATCATCACCCATCCTTGATCTCATCTCCATGACCATTTGATGGAGCTGATCATAACCGTCGAGAGTCGTTCATATTGTTGTTTCAAGGTCATGAACTCCTTAGACTGGGTGCTCGATACTAATGGAGAGCTCCCAACGGTTGAGACACTACAGGCCGACTACAAGTTTTCGGCCGTATTGTTGGAGAGCTCGTAGACCTGATTTTTTTCGAGTCCACCAGACAATCCTACCTCTATCCACAAATCCGGATCGAAATCCGGATGGGTCGAAAGATCGTCCCCATATCTCTCCCTCAACCGGCTATTATTGGTCTCCTGAATTTTTTTTTTAAAATCATCATATTCAAGTCAAGAAAATAATAACTTATGAAATAAAATGATTGAACAAACATACCACGAAGTGTTGAGCATGGTTGTCCATGAACTGCTGCACCCCCTTTTGGCGGTCTTGACTCCGTACGTGCGTCTCTACAAACAGCTCCATTGGGCTCGGCTCACGTCCAAGAGACGTAGCCTGTAAGGAAAAAAAAGGTTGCAAGTTAAATATATTTATAAGCAACAACAAATTAATTAACGATATATTTCATTTAAATTAATCTTACCATCCGCTTCGCATGTGCACTGAACGGGACGGAGTTGCCGGTGTGCGTGGTCACCGAACCATGAATTTACCGGTGCCGGTTGTCGGCACCGGACTGTGAGCGTCGTGTGAACCGCTCAGACGTCACGTGCTCAATATATGTCGTCCATATATCCCCCGAGATGAATGGTGGTTTGAATTCTCGCCAAACCGCCACCTCATTCCATCTTTCAAGACCGTTATCTCTCGCATATCTTTTTGCTTTTTTTTGTGTGTCATACAAAAAATCACGCAACCTACTTCCATAGTAACAAATTAGAATTTAGAACATAAAATTATAAAACAAAAATAAATATTACTTTCGATGTTACCTAGTTGCCGCGTGATTCTCCCATACCCTCCTCACAACATTGTTGTCCGCGCTATCCCACTCAAATTTATACTGTGTATATAAATAATTCATTTAAAATAAAAATAGTACAAGATATAAAATTATAAAAATAATTTATTAAAAATAAGCTAGAAATTAAAAGTTAACACCTACCTGAAATCATCAAAACCATGCATCGATATTAGGTCTCCACTTAGGATGTCTGGAAACCTGACTCCATTGAAACAATGGAATCTCCATCGACGATTTAAACGCCAATGTTATTGTCCGGGCAGCCTTAATGTTTGTAAACCTGAAATTAAATAAAATTAATAAAATATTAATTAGTTGTTCATAAATTATGTTATAAGTATAAAAAAAACTAAAACCTAAACAAACTGACATTGAAAG